>Ga0105048_10000306_pt1 | contig 72963 bp, 58 predicted proteins | sample MAT05_FD_78382 | JGI IMG/M metagenome (GOLD analysis project Ga0105048, IMG submission 78382) | Freshwater microbial communities from Lake Fryxell liftoff mats and glacier meltwater in Antarctica - MAT-05 | ecosystem: Environmental > Aquatic > Freshwater > Ice > Liftoff microbial mat | place...
CGTCGTCCTCGGCGTCGTCTTCGGCGTCGCCTTCGCCCTCGTCTCCGGCGTCGTCTTCGGCGTCGTCTTCGGCGTCGTCTTCGGCGTCGTCTTCGGCGTCGTCTTCGGCGTCGTCTTCGGCGTCGTCCGCTGCCTCTTCCCCTTCCCCTTCCCCTGCCTCTTCCTCTTCCTCTTCCTCTTCCTCGGCGCCCGGCTCTTCGAAGCCCTCTTTCAGCTTCTCAGCCAGCTTCTGCTCGAGCTCGGCCTCGGCTTCGGCCCGGGTCTTGAACTTCTTGAGCTTGAGGTGTCCTGCGGAGCCGATCTTTCCGTATCGATAACAGAAGATCAGATCGTCTTTGACCCACGCCTCCCAGAACTTCTCTTCGTCTTCGTTCTCGAGGCGGCGCATCGGTGGAGGCGCAGGATGCACGAAGGTCGCAGACCGATGCAAGCCTCGCGGAAAGCCTCTACTTGTCGGGTGCGATCTCGCTAGCCAACAGAGCCAGCTCGGCCTCGGCAGCGCAAAAGGGCAAACCGACCCTGAACTTTTGGGCTATCGGCAAGTCACGCCGTGTGAACCGCGACGCGGGCCGCCGTCGCACCAATGCCAATAAAATGTATTCGCCCTGGTGTCGGCCAGAGAGCTGACAGCACCTCGAAGTTGAACGCGTGCCTCGATCTGGCAAGATGCCGCGAGAAACGAACCTGAAGAGGAGCGCTCAGCGCCGTGACGAAGAAGCCCGCAGCAAAGAAGCCCAGCTCCGGCGTTCCGTTCTCGCTCGACGCGCTGCGCGCGCTCGCCACCGCTGCGAAGCCCGCAGCGTGGGAGCACGCGGACGAGGCGCTCCTGGTCGGGCTCGAGCGTTGGGGCCGCGCGCTGGCGATCGCGGATCGCGCGGCCGCGCTTCGCGTGCTCGTGACAGCGGCGCAGCGCGGCTTCGATCAGGTCGCCAAGCGCAGCGCTGAACAGCTCGCGGATGTTGGCTTCTTCGGCAAAGAGGCAGACAAGATCTGGGACGGAGCCGCCGTTCAGGTGCAGCTGTCGCGGGTCGTCGCGTGGCTCGACGCGCCCAAAGCGATGCACGCAAAGATCGACGAGGCCTACGACCGCACGAGGCAGCTCGTCGGCTGGGACGAGGACCTGATGCCATCGGAGAAGGAGTCGTACTTCTGGTACCTCGAGATTGGCCAGCTTTGCTGCGCGGCGGTGCTCAACAAGCCCACGCTGAACAAGATCGATCAGGGCGACTACTACGGGTGGCCGCCCGACGTTTGTATCGCTCGCGGCCTGGTTGTCGCGGTGCGCGGGCTTCGCGCGTACGAGCGCTCGGTCGAGAAGAATCTGGTCTCGCTGTTCGGGTAGGGCGGGAGCCTCTCGTGGCTCTCGTGATATCGTATCCTGCCGCGATGGAAGCGCAGGCCTTGCCCGACAGCCGCCGCCTGGAGCGGATCGGCGAATACGCCGTGCACCGCGTGATCGGCGAAGGCGGCATGGGCATCGTGTACGAGGCAACGGAGCGGCTCTCCGGTCGCAAGGTCGCGCTGAAGGTGCTGAGCCGCGCGCTCACCCACAGCGACGAAGCGCGCGCACGCTTCTTTGCCGAGATGCGCATCATGGCGGGGCTCGAGCACCCGAACATCGTGCGCAGCCTCTCGAACCTCGAGGTCGACGGCAAGCTCCTGATCGTTCTCGAGTTTCTCGAGGGGCGTACCCTGCGCGCGGAGCTCGGCGCGCACGGACGCTTGCCGCCGCCGCGCGCGATATCAATCGCCCGGGACGTGGCCTCGGCGCTGGTCTTTGCGCACGGCATGCAGCCTCCGATCGTGCACCGCGATCTGAAGCCCGAGAACCTGATGGTGCTCACCGACGGCCGGGTCAAGGTGATGGACTTCGGCATCGCCAAGGTGCTCGGCGACAAGCCCGGGCTGACGCGCGGAGCCGAGGCCATCGGCACCGTCCAGTACATGAGCCCGGAGCAGGCGGAGGGCTGAGCCATCACGCAGCAGACCGATCTGCACGCGCTCGGGCTCGTGCTGTACGAGATGCTGACCGGCCGCCCTCCGTTCGAGGCCCCCTCGATGCTCGGGCTCCTGCGCCAGCACGTCGAGGCGACCCCGCCCCCGCTGTCCGACGACGTGCGGCAGCAGATCCCCGCGGCGCTGGAGACGCTGGTTTTCGCGCTGCTGCAGAAGGTTCCCCACGATCGGCCGCCCGGCGCCGCCGCCGTCGTCCATGCCCTGGAAGCGCTCATGCCCGCGGCGAGCGTGACCGGCGCGAAGGCGATGCTCGCCGTGCCGTCCGGGGCGGCGTTCGCCAGCGCTGCCGGCCGCACGCCCCTCGCGCTGCGCGTAGGCAAGCAGGCCGACACGATCGAGCTGCTCGATCGGTTCGACAAGAAGAAGCGCTGGCCGTGGATCGCAGGCGGCCTCGCGCTGGCCGTGGTCGCCGCCGCGATCGCGGTCCCCTGGGTCATGTGGGCCCACGAGCGCGCCCGGCCGCGTCCCAAAACTTCGCGCAGCGCGGTGGCGACGGCCACGCCGAACGCGCCGCCGCCCAGCAGCACGCTCGGGTCTCCTGGGCCCGTCGATGTCGCCGCCGAGACGTGCGCGCGCGCGGAGATCTGTGGCCCGTTCAATCCGGCCACGCCGGCCAGCCTGGAGGCGGAGGCGGTGATCGCTCAGGCCGACCGCTTCGTGCGCGGCGTGGACGCAAGCGCGCGCCTGATGGGCGCCAGCTTCGAAAAATGCGTGGTGGCAGGCCGCATCGACATGACCCGCCCGGGCGCCAACGTCAACTTGCAGTTCGCGACCGCCAATGGCGTGATCGCTCTGGGGGTATCGATCACGCACTTCATCGGTCGCAGGCGCACCTTCTCTTCCGAGCCGGACGTCCTGGCTGCTGCGCCCTGCACCCTCAAGCGCGCGTTCGATGCGGCCTTGGCCGTGAGCTTTCCGTTCAACGCCAACAGCAGCGCGAATCTGACGACGGGCGTGGTTTCGGATCTCCCGGAATGGCGCTTCCGCTCACCGAGCGGGGGCTTCGACCAGGCAGCCCGCGTCGACGCGCGTGACTGCTCGGTGGAGTTCACACCGAAGAAGGTGGACCTGAAGCGCTGAGCCCGTCGCCGCCGTTACGCCGCGACGTGGGCGCTCGGCAACTTCCGACCCGCTTCGAAGGCGCGGTTGGCCAAGATTCAGCCAATAGATTTTATTCGCTCTGGTGTTGGCCAAGAGGGTCGTGGGCGTCTGGAGTTTGAACGCGTGCCTCGACCTGGCACATGGGGCCGGCTCGTGGACAGCGCGAAGATACCAGCCTTCATCAAGTCCTGAGCCGCACGCCGAGCGTAGCGCGCAGCGCAAGCGCGGCTCCCAAAACTCCTACGCGCTGCTCGCCAGCCCACCCCCAAATCCCGCTAAGCTCCGCCGCCATGCGGCGCTTCGAGCTGATCGAGGGAACTTCATCCAAGTTTTGGGAGGGCTCCGCCGAGGGCGCCTCTCTGACGGTTCGCTTCGGGCGGATCGGCACCAACGGGCAGCTGCAGACGAAGCCTTTCGCGGACGACGACAAGGCCAACGCCGAGCTCGACAAGCTCATCAATGAGAAGCTCAAGAAGGGCTACAGCGAGATCGTCCCGGCGTCTGCCAAGGGCAAAGCAAAAGACGACGCGAAGACGCCCACAGCGAAGGCGCCCGCAGCAAATTCGCCCGCGGCAAAGGCTGCCACAAAAGCGTCTGCCGCCAAGGCGCCCGCAGCCGTTACCGTGTCGTCGACGGATGGCTTCTTGGCTGGCGAGAAGGGCTACCTGCTCGGGCTGGACGGCAAGAAGCTGGTCGCCAAGAACCCCGCGGGCAAGCTGCTCTCGTCAGTGCCGAAAGACCTGCGCGAGTCGGAGCTCGGTGAGCAGCTGCAGGCGCTCGCAGACTGGCTCGCAGCACACGCGCTGGAGGCAGTCGAGTGGACGGAGACCTTCATGCTTCGCTCCTTGCCCGTGCCGGCAGCAGTGATTGGGTCGGTATGGGCGGACGACGCGTACCGCGCGGCGCTCGAGAACTTGGTGGTGTTCGCGGTGGGCAAAGACGGCGCGGCCGATGTCACGAGGGGAGGGTTGCTGAAGGGAGCTGACCCGGCGCGCGGCGTCGGGGTGGTCGATCGCGACGGTGAGACGGCTTGGCTGAAGGTTACCGAGATCTTGGTGCCGCACCCGATCGTCATGGGTGCGCTCGATGACTGGCGCGCGCTGGCGCAGGAGCTGTCCGCGACGCAGGGTGCGCAGCAGCTGTTCCGTGAGGTGTTCACGCGCCCGGCGGAGATCGCGGCAGAGGTGCAAAACATCTCCAAGTACGCCGACGGCGCCTTCAAGCAGCTGAATCACGCAATCGGCACGGCGAAGGGGCTCGGCTTCCGGGTGTCGGGCGGTTCGGCGATGACGCGCGTGCTGGAGGGCGGTCGTACGATCGAGGCGCGCTACTCGATCGGTGACGGCGACCCGACGGAGGAGGCGAGGACCGGGGAGCTCTTCTGGGTGGACCAGGATCAGAAGACGCTGTCGCTCGCCGAAGTGACGCCCATCGCGTTCAGCGAAGGGATGCGCATGGCGAGCGCGATCTTCGCCAAGCGAGTCATCGAAGAAACCAAGGAGGAGGCGTGATGGATGCGCGATCGAGGCTCGTCGCAGGCGGCATCGCGCTCGCAGGCACCACCCTGAAAGACGTCGCCACGAGCCCGCTCGAGGCCCGCGCCTACGCGCACCCCGCGCTGCCCGGTCGCACCGTGGTGCGTCTCACGGCCGAGGCAATCGGCGACGCGACCGACGTGGAGATGGCAGTGCTCGGCTTCGGCGCGCCGTCGTCCAAGGCCGTGGTCGGCACCAGCGTGTTGCGCTCGCTCGGCTTTCCCGAATGGGCGGTGGTAAATGATCCCAAACACGCCCGCTTCGCCCTCGAAGTGATGCAAGAGTTCCGCAAGTCGGCGCGCAAGATCAAGAGCAAGCCCGGCTTTGCGCGCGATGAGCTGGTGGCCATCGCCAAGCGTCTCGAGCGCAGCGTGCCGCACTTCTTGCCCTCGTTTTGGGAAGAGGCGGGTCGCGCATTCTCGCGCGAAGAGTCGCGCGCTTTCGCGGCCCAGTGTTTCGAGAAAGCGCGCACTGCAGAGTCGTCGTTCAAGCTCGTGGTCGACGAGGCGCAGCGCTCGCGCGCTTACCTCGAGTTTGCGCTGGCAGGCTCACTCTCGAGCAAGTCGCTCAGCGGCTACGCGGGCGACCTGGTGAAGGCGTTCGGACCCAAAGAGGGCTACGCGCGCTTCTTCGATCTCGCGGTGCAGCGGACGCGCGGAGGTGTGCCGCCCTGGGTCGGCACGACCAAAGAGCTGCGCGCGCTCGGCAAGAACGCTGGCGTCTCGGCGAGCGACGTCCTGCGGGGGCTGGTGCTGGCACTGATCGACGCGCCGTCGGTGGCGCGCGCACCGTCGGACTTTTGGAGCGACGTGCGCGGCGAGCTGGTGGCGCTCGCTCGCCAGGACGCCAAGGTGCGCGCGCGCGTCCGCCACCTGTTCCCGAACCCCTCGAACAAATACATCGTCGACGAGTGGATCTCGCTGTTGGAAGAAGCAGGCGCGCTGGACGCGTTCGTTCTCGGTCACCCCGACGCTCCGAGTGAGCCGCACGGCGCGACGGCAAAATGGGCCAGTGCGTTCACCCTCTTCGTGGCGAAGCGCAACCACAATCAAAAGCCGAGCACCACTGCCGTGTTTCCAGTGCTCGACAAGATCGCGCCGCGGCTGTGCGCCGAGGGGGTGCCCGTGCTGCTGGCGAGCCAAGATTCGTATTGGCAGTCGTTCGAGGCGGACGTGATCGAGCACGCGCTCACGCTCGGGGTGCCGCTCGCGGACGTGAAGAAGGACGACGACGGACAAGACCACGCGCAGCTGAGCCTCGACCACCTCACGCTCGATCCTGTGCTCCTGGCAGCGCACCCGGTGTTTGGGCCGCTGATCGTTGCCGCGGTGGCGAACGAATTTGGCAAGCCGGAGTTCGAGAAGCGAGCGACTGGCAAGAAGGGGCTCGCGGCTGCGCGGCGGCTCTGGCTCGACGAGCGGATCTCGAAGCTCGAGACGTTCGCGCTCGGCGCCCTCCGGATCGAATCGAGGTTGCTGCGGGAGAAGACAACGCCGGCGACGTTCGCAGAGTTTCCAGAGGCCGCGGGGCGCCTCGCGACTGTGAATGCGGAGGGCGCGCTCAGGCGAACGCTCTCGGCAGGCCTGCTCGATGAGCTCGGCTGGCCTGCGTTCGAGGCGGCGCTCGCCGAGCACGGCAAGAAGCAGAAGAAGAAAGAGGAGAAGGCGGGCCTGTTCGGGACCATGTCGCGGCCCATCATCCTGAGCGGCTCGACGGCGATCGTTTTTGACGGGGCGACGCCTGACAAGACGATCACGCTGCCCGCGCTCGGCAAGTCGGTGCGCCACATGGCGTGGCTCGGTGGCGCGCTCTTCGTCGGCTACTTCGACGCTGACTACACGCTGAAGGGGGCTTGGAGCACCGATTGGAAAGACTCGTTCGATGAGAAGGGCTTCCCCGAACACTTGGTCGACTTCACGCTGCCCGACGGGTCCACCACCCTCGGAGGTCGCGCGATTCACGCTGGCGATCGCACGTTCGGCGAGGCCCATCCGCTGATCACCGACGGCACCACCTTCTGGCACAAGCAGCCGATTGGCTGGCGCGAGCCCCCGCGCATCGTCGAGCTCGACCCGGCGACCGGCCAAAAGCAGCGCGCCTCCTGGCCAGCGTTCGTCGCGCCGCGCACCGAGCTGGACGACGGGCTACGCGTGAGCGAGCTCGAGCTGTGCCCTGCGCCGAAGGGAGCCGAGCGCTCCCCACTGGGCGTAAAAGACGGGCTGCTCGGCTTCTACGCCCGGGTGAAGTTCCCGCGCCAGCAGAACATCGGCGAGGTCGGTCGCATCGACGGTCTCAGCTGGAGCGGGAAGGGCGTTCCCGACGCGCTCCTCTCGTTCCCGGGAAGCGAGCGTCCAGTCGGTTTGCACTACGGCCGCAACTACGGTCAGGACAACGACATCAAGGTTCTGGTCACAGGCGGCGGCGTTGCGCATCTCACGTACGGCCCCGATGGGGGGGGGACGACGAGGACGATGACTTCGACGAGGACGATGCGCCGCCCGGCGCTGACGTGCCGAAAGATCCGGGGCTGGTGCCGTTCTCGGGCTTCTTGCGCATGCCCCGGGGCGTCTGGCTGCATTACCTGGTGCCGCGTGACGAAGCGGGTAGCCATGCCCTGCGCAAGGTGTCTGCCGAGACCTGCAAGGCGCTGCTCGACGCGGTCCGCGAGGCGAGCGGTGCGCCGCATGCAGCCGCCAAGAACGCAGTGGCCAAGTGTCTGCCCGAGATCACGAACCCGCACCTTCGGGCGGGCGTCGCGCGTGCCCTCGAGGCGGCGTTGGCGGGCGAGCGCCGACTCGCGGTGGTCCTGGCCGGCGGCAAAGATGGCAGCGTCGCGAAGGGCATCAACGATGGAGATCTCTCTCGCGTGGTGCCGATTCGAATCGGTCCGAGCTGGGGCCAAGGCACCGTCTCTCCGCTGATCGCCGCTTCGGGGCGCTTCCTTGCCGGAGAAAAGGTGGGCGCATTCGCCACTAGCGAACACTTCTTCCAGTCGGTGTTGCCACACTACGGACAGGCGCTGGCGTTCCTCGTTTCGCGCGCGTCGATCCCGAAGCACCGCGAGGCGGTGATGGCGTTGCTCCGCGTGTTCGCCGAGTCGCCTTATGGCGCTGGCATGCCCCTGCGCCTCGCCGAGCTGGCGATCCCGGATGACGCGCCCATCGCGAAGGAGAAAATACCGGGCAGAAACTGGGCCTTCTCCGAAGGCGCGAGTCGCTACTTCGTGCGCTGCTTCACGAGAGAGTCGCAGACCCAGTCGATCGGCTGGGTTCTCGAGGCATTCGAAGGCGAGCCGAAGCTGCCCAAGGGCACCACGCTGCGCTCGAGCGCGATCGTCACCGCACCGGACGTGCGCGCGACGCTGCTCGAAGTGCTCGACCTGATCGCGACGAAGGGCCCAGTCTCGTTCGACGTGGAAGATGCGAAGGCGCTCAGCGAGCTCTCGGGCATGGCGCTGCCGGAGGCGAAACTGCTGCTCGCAGGCATGCCGAATCTGCAGGAATGGGCCGCAGACTTCCTCGGGAAAGAGCTGCGCACCACCCTCGATCTGAAGGTGCAAGATGCCAAGGCGGCCAAGGTCGTGTTCGAGGAAATGCCGGCCGCGAGACTCGCGGCCATTCTCGCCGGCGCGCTCGATGGCGTGCGAGCGAGTGAGCTGTGGGCGCATTCGACACCGGGCGCACCCGCGAAGTGGGTCACCGCCATGGCCCGCGCGATTGTCAGCGCCGCGAGTGCTCGCGTGGCCTTGCGCAGCGAGCTCCTCGTCGAGACGCGCAAGATCGTCGGGCGAGCCAAGAAGGCCGAGCTCATTCTGGAGCCGCTCGTCAACGCCGAGGCCTCGTCATTGAGGTTCGTGGCAGGGCCGATGCAAGCGGCCGCCGAGGATGACATCCCTTCCCTCGACGGCGCTCTTGTCGAGTCAGCGGCCGAGGTGTGGAGCCACCTCGCGCTCGCGCTGCCCGTTGGCGACCCTTACGTTGCAGGCATCGCCGCCGCGGTTCGCGTGCTGCGAACGTCGCTCCTCGATGACAAAACGATCTTGCCGTTCGCGCAGTGTTACCTGGAAGAAAAGCCACGCGAGGCCGCCTTCAAGCGCCTCGGCGGGAAAGAGACCAAGGTCGAGTGGAAGAAAGACGAGATCCTCGAGGGCATCGACAACGGGGCGATCGTCGCGGTCCAGCAGAGCTGGCGCTTGCTGCTGGCCTTGCGCACCAGCGCAGTCGCACGCAAAGACAAAGCCGCCGACGTCTCGCTCGCTGAGGCCATCGCCGTGGAGGCGCAGGTCGACACGAGGGTCCCCGCGGAGGTTCGCTTCTTCCTCTCGGATGCTTGCGAAGCGTGGCTCGTCGAGCTCGACGCAAACCGTCCGAGCGGTCGTTTCGCCGCCGACCCGGAAGTCAGCGCGCCAAAGGTATTGAAGAAGCTGGCCAAGGCGCTCGAGCTCGACCGCGATGCGGCGCGCCTCTACCTCGAGCTGCTGGCGCTGCCCGCCCCCACCGATGCGTTCATCTGTGAGATCAACGGCTGGGACAAGAAGGCGCTCACGAAGGCGAAGCAGGAGCTGGTGGGAAAAAAGCTCGTGGTGGAGGGCAAGCGCGAGCGCGCGGGTCGCGACGTGTTTCTCCCTGGAGGCTGGGAAGCGCGCTCGAGCGGCTGGGCGCTGCCTGTCGAGACCTGGAAGCTGCCGTTGTTCGGGCCTTCGCGCGCGACGGTGCGCGGCTCCATCGGGTCGGTGTTCGAGCGCGCCGCGGCCCGGGTGATCGACGGCGACGGACCGAAGTTCGAAGAGGTTGCAGCCGTGCGCAAGAAGAAGGGCAAGGCCTGATGGCGACCAAGAAAGAGAAGCCTGCGAGCGCACCCACCAGCGGCGCGGCTGGCACCGATGCGCAGGCGCCTCCCCCGGAGCAGGTGTTCGCAACCGAGCTCGCCTTCCTCGCCGCGTACGACAGCGGGCCGAGGCCGCGCGGCTTTCGACTGACGCCCAGCGCGATCGTGACCTTCGTGATGGGCTCCAGCGGGCGTGTGTTGAAGCTCGAAAAGCCGGTGCAGGGCGCCCCGAGTGAGCTCGAAATTCGCGCAAAATTCATCGGTGAGCGCGGCGTCGTCGAGCGGGCAGTGATCACGCTCGCCGGTGAGCGCGGGCTCTTGCTCGCAGGCGACCCCGGGACGGCGAAGAGCATGTTGAGCGAGCTGCTTGCCGCCGCCATCTCTGGCTCGAGCCAGCTCACCGTGCAGGGCACCGCCGGCACCACTGAAGAACAGCTCAAGTACGGCTGGAACTACGCGACGCTGCTCGCGCACGGCCCCTCCAAGTCGGCCATCGTCGCGTCGCCGGTGCTGCAAGCGATGCGGCGCGGCGCCGTGGTGCGTATCGAGGAGATCACTCGCTGCTTGCCGGAGGTGCAAGATGCGCTGGTGTCGATTTTGTCGGACAGGCGCCTTGCGATCCCGGAGCTCGCGGGTCTCGGCGACGGCGGAGACGCAGCCGGCAGCGGCGAGCATGTCGAATACGCGCGCCCGGGCTTCGCCGTGATCGCCACTGCGAACCTCCGCGATCGCGGCGTCAGTGAGATGAGCGCCGCGCTGAAGCGGCGGTTCAACTTCGAGACCATCCCCAGCATCGCCGACCCGCGCGAAGAGGCGAAGCTCGTGCGCGAAAAAGCCGAGGCCTCGCTCGAGCGTGTGGGGCAGCCGATGCGCGTCGACGACGCTGTGATCGACGCGGTGGTGACGGCGTTCCGAGATCTGCGGCTCGGCAAATCTGCTGAAGGTTGGGGCGTCGAGCGGCCCTCCAGCGTGATGAGCACGGCGGAGGCGGTGGCGGTGACGACGTCGATCGCGATGCAGGCGACCTACTTCGCCAAAGATCGCGATCCGCTGACGCTCGTCCCTGGCTACCTGCTCGGCGTCGTGCTGAAGGACGAGCCCAAAGATCGATCGCGCCTGCTCGCGTACTGGGACGGCTCGGTGAAGCGTCGTGCCGACGCGAAGAGCCGCGTGTGGCAGACGCTGCTGGAGCTTCGCTCGATTCTGGAAGAAGCGTGACGCTCGACTCCGGTCCGCGCGCGGCCCTCGAGCGGCTCGTTGGGTCCACGGCGCCGCTCTTGCTCGGGGTGAGGCACCATTCGCCAGCAGTGTCGTCGATCGTCGAGGCGACCCTCGATTCGTTTGCGCCGACACATGTGCTGGTCGAGCTGCCGGAGGAGCTCGGCGAGTGGCTGCCGTGGGTTGGGCATGCGGACGCAGTCGCGCCGCTAGCGCTGGCCGCGACAGTCGACCAGGAGGCGGGCTCGCTCGCGTTCTACCCATTCGCAGACTTTTCCCCAGAGCTTATGGCGATCCGCTGGGCTGTGCGGCGCGGCGTGAAGATCGAAGCCTTCGATCTACCAGTCGGCGCGCGCACGCGGTCGCGTGAAGAGGCGCCCCACCACCACGACAGCCAGCGCGAGTCGCTGATGGAGGTGCTCACCAAGCAGGCGGGCGCAGACGGCTTCGAGGAGCTGTGGGATCGGTTGGTGGAGGCGCGCGCGTTCGGTCAAGAGCCGGAAGCGATCCGAGGCGCGGCGCTGCTGCTGGGCTGGACGTTGCGCGTCGACGCTGCGCTCGCGGGCACGACAGCGGCGTTGGATCTTGCACGCGAGGCGCACATGCGCGCGCGGCTCGATGCGGCGCTGGCGATTCCGGATGCGCGCGTGGTCGCCGTTGTCGGATCGTTTCACGCAGCCGCGCTGCTGGAGCCGCGCGAGACGTCGCCCGCGAAAGCAGCGGCCTCGAGTCGCAAAGTGACCACGGCGCTGTTGCCGTATTCGTTTCCGCTCCTCGACTCGCGCTCCGGCTACCCGGCAGGGATCCGCGACCCAGCCTGGCAACAGCGCGTCGTCGATGCGCTCGCTTTGCGGGTGCCGATCGACGAGCAGGCTGCGGAGGCGATCACGCTGGTGTCGCGCGCCGTGCGCGCGTCACGGCATGCCGCCTCGTTTCCAGATGCGCGCGAAGCGGCGCGGCTGGCGATGGATCTCGCGCGCCTGCGCGGGCTCACCACTCCTTCACGTCGCGAGCTCCTGGAGGGCATCGAAGCGGCGATGTGTCAGGGGGAGGTGCTCGGTCGAGGGCGCGTCGTCGCGCGCGCGCTCTCCGAGGTGATGATCGGCGATCGGCGCGGTGTGCTTGCCGATGGCACGCCGCGCTCCGGCCTTGCGCCTCATGTCGAGGCGCTCTTCCGCGAGCTTGGCTTTCCAGGGCCCGGCGACACAAAGACCAAAGAGATGTCGCTCGATGCGCTGCGAAGCTCGCTCGATCGTCGGCGGGAGATCGCCCTCGAGCGTCTCGTCGCAGCCGACATCGTGTTCGCCGAGCGCATCGCTTCCGGCCCCACGGCAGGCGGCATCGATGCGCTCGGGTCGAAGTGGAGCCTCCACTGGTCGCCTTCGACCGCGGCGACGATCGAGCTCGCGTCGCTGTTCGGCGCGACGCTGATCGACGCAGCGGGCGGCAAGCTGCGCGATACCCGCGCACGTGCCCTCGAGAAGGGCACGCGCGTCGCGCTGGTCGAGCTCGACACGATGGAGGCAGCCGCGCGTAGCGGCATCGCCAATCTCGTGATCGAGGGGAGTGCGCGGCTCTCGGGCGGCAGCCTCGCCGATGCGCGCTTCGCAGACCTGGTGCGTGCTCAAACGCTGGTCGGGCGCATCGGGGCGGGTCACTTCGCGGCGCTGCCGGCGAGCGACGACGATGCGGTGCCAGAGGCGCCTGTGTTCCAGGCTGACTTGAGCGGCGCAGAACGCGCTGTCGCCGAAGCGCTGGTGGCCAGCCTGGACGGTGTGAGCGGGTCCATCGACGTCGCCGACGCGATCGCCTTGCGCGAGCTCACCGACGCGCCTGCGCGTGCGGGCCTAGGAGAGGGCCGCCTGCACCACGCGATCGCCCGTCTTGCGCGCGAGGGCTCGCCGCTGATGCGCGGCGCCGGTGCGGTGCTGGTGTTTTTTGTTGGCGTCGACCTCGGCCGTCTCCAGGCTTCGCTGACGTCGCTCCTCGACGCACCTGTCGAGGGTGGAGCTGATCGCGCTGCCTGGATGCGCGGGGCGCTCTCTGTCGGTATGCCCGCGCTGGAGGCAGAGCCGGCGTTCGTCAACGGCATCGTCGAGGCGATCGCGAGCTGGCCCGACGACGGCTTCCTCGGTCGGCTGCCGTCTCTGCGTGAGGGTTTCGACGTGATCTCGCCCCGTGCGCGGACCCGCTTGCTTCGTGTGTTGCTCGCGTCGATCGAGGGCGACGGCGCCTCGGAGAGTGACGCGGTGCTGGCAGCCACGCCTGAAGAAATGGCGGCGTTCGCTGCGGCAGACCTCGCTGCCCGTGCAGCGCTCCTGGCGCTCGGTCTCAGCCTGCCCGAGCTCCCCCCGAGCCCGGCAGAGCCACACCGCGAGCTCGCTCCGAAAGTCGCCGAAGCCCTCGGACCGCACGCCATCTCGATCCGTGATCGCCTGCGGCTGGTGCTCGGTCGCGAGCGCGAGAAGCTCGTCGGCGTGGCAGGCCGCGCCTCGGTCGTGCTCGACCGCCTGTATGGGCGGGGTGAAGGCGAGGGCGCGAATGATCCCGGTGAAGGCGGAGGCACCGACAGCGCGTTCCCTTCGGTGCGGCTGTGGTCGGAGGAGATCAGCACCTTGTTCGGCGATCGCGTGCGCGAAGAAATCCTCGGGCGCGCAGCCGAGCGCGGGACGCCAGGTGCGGCGCTGGAGCTGGATCCAAGCTCGGTGCGGCCGTCGGTGGAGCTGCTCGAGCAGATCCTCTCCTTGAAGGGCGGTCTCTCGGAGGGCGATCTGGGGAAGCTCCGAGCGCTTGTGCGCTCGATCGTGGAAGCGCTGGTCGCCGAGCTCGCGACCCGTGTGCGGCCCGCGTTGACGGGCTTGGTGTCGCCGCGCGCGACGCCGCGCGGAAAAGGCCCGATCGATCTGCGCCGCACCATTCAGAAGAACCTCGGCACGGCGCGCCGTCGCGAGGGCGTGATGCGGCTGGCGCCGGAGCGCATGGTGTTCCGCGAGCGACAGAAGCGCTCGCTCGATTGGCACGTGGTGCTGGTGGTCGACGTCTCCGGCTCGATGGAGCCGTCCGTGATTTACAGCGCGCTGATGGCAGCGATCTTGTCGGGAATGCCAGCGCTCACCGTGAAATTCCTCGCCTTCAACGAGCGCGTCGTCGACCTCAGCGAGCACGCAGGCGATCCGCTCGCGCTCCTGCTCGAGATCGCGATCGGAGGGGGCACCCTGATTGGTCAGGCACTCGCTTACGCGCGCTCGCTGGTAACGGTGCCTTCGCGCACGCTGCTCTGCGTGGTGAGCGACTTCGAGGACGCCGGGCCGAGCGGCCTCTTGCTCGGCGAGGTGCGCGCGTTGGTAGAGGGCGGCGTAAAGGCGCTCGGGCTCGCGGCACTCGATGACCACGGCGCGCCGAGGTTTGCACGCGGGGTGGCAGAAGGAATCGCCGCCGCGGGAATGCCTGTCGCCGCGCTGAGCCCGCTCGAGCTCGCCCGCTGGATCGGAGAGCAGATCCGTTGAGCGCGCCTGCCCGCGACAGCCTTCCCCAGATCACGCCAGCTGCAATGGCTGCTGTGATCGAGCGCGCGCCGCCGAGACTGACGAAGAAGCTCGACGCTGCGCCAGAAGTCGCAGGCGACTGGAGCTGGGCGCTCGCCGAGCGTCTGCTCGCGGTGACGACCGAAGCTGGCGAGCGCGTCACGGTCGCGAGCGAGGCAGGGATCGTGGACGCGGCCGACGCGCTTTCGTGCACCTGCTTGCTCGCGCCGAAGTGCTTCCATGTGCTGGCAGTCGCGTCGTACCTCCCGGTGGCTCGAGCCGCCGATCAAACGTCGGTGGACTCGGCGCACGACCCGGCAGATGTGGCCGACCTCCAAGCAAGCCCGAGCCAGGTCGACACCCCCCAGCTAGAACCAGAGGCCCAGCTAGCACCAGAGCGCCGCAGAGTGGCACAAGGCGCCCTCGCCGCATTGGCAAGCGCGCTCGAACCAGGGCTCGCCGCAATGGGTGCCCTTGCACGCGCGGAGCTGCTGCGTTCGGTGCATGCAGCGCGCGTTCACGGGCTCCATCGCTTGGCCAGCCGCACCCTTGCGGTGGCGGAGGCGGGGCGCGCATTGCGCGAGCGATCCGCCACGTTCGAGCTGGAGCAAGCGGTGCGAGCGCTGGGGGACGCGGCAGTCATTGCACATCAGCTCGCGCACGGAGTCGCCGAACGCGAGGTGATCGGCGTGGCGCGGCGAGCGTATGAGGACATCGGCGCGAAGCGTCTCGTCGGCGTCGCATGCGAGCCAGTGGTTACTGGTAGCGGCTACGCAGGGGTCGTCACCTATGTCGTCGACGATGCAGGCGAGATCTTCTCGGTGCAAGATGTCGCACCTGGCGACGCCAAGCGCGCGCTCGCCAGCTACCGCGCCACGGTGCGCCTCGGCGAGGCTTCGCTGACGCACGGCGAGCTCTCGCGGAAGGGCTTGTTCGTCCAAAGCGCAACGGCGTCGCGCGATCGCAGGCTCGGCGCGGGTGCGCGCGTGGCGGCGGTGTCAGGCGCCGGCGCAACCTTCGAGGAAGCACCGATCGCGGCGCTGTTTGGTGTACCGTTCGCAGCGCAGATCGACCGGGCGCTTGCCGAGCGCGGCGATGGAGAGGAGCGCGGGCCGGCGCTGGTGTTCGTGCGCGGGAGGCTGCTCGGCGCTGCGAGCGGCGGAGCGCTATTCGCGATCGACGCAGAAGAAGGGGCCGCGCCGACGGTGGTCACGCTGGCGATGCCCAGCAGCGACGCCGTTTTCGCATGCAACGAGAACCTCCGGCTGCTGCGCGCCGCCGTCGGCGTTCGTATGCACGTGGTGGGTAAAGTCGCACGCCGCCGAGCCCGCGTGATCGAGCTCTTCGCGATCGGCGGCGTCGAGGGCTCGCTCAGCCTCGCTGCCGACTCGGCGGGAAAGGTGCAGGTCGCGTTCGACGCCCTCGCGCGCGGTCAGCTGCGCGCCGAGGTCAGCACCAATGGGCAGCCTGATCTGCTCTCGCTCCTCGCCGGGGCGGCGGCAACCCCGTCCGACGCAGCCCTCGATCCAATCGCAGCGATCGAGCGCCGCGTGGGGCGAATGGTGCTCGGTGGCCGGCGATCGCTCACCACCAGCGCAAGTCGAGACGTCGCCATCGAGGCCGCTACCCTCACGGGCGCGCTGCTCCCCACCGCCAGGCGTGCCCTCGAGGAGCTGCTGGCGGCTTCGGCGACGACGCGTCGCCCCGCCGAGGCAGCACCTGCGCTTCTGGCGGCGTGGACGCGCGCGTATGTGGTTACGATGACGCTGCGCCGAGCACTGGCAATGGCTGCGTGGGCTGGACCCGTCTTTCAATCATGATCAACCACAAGGACTTCGGGCGTCTGCGATTGGCCGACTTTCTGCCAGCGAAGAAGATCAGCAAGCTTCGCGATTGGGAATACGAAGGTCGCATTTGGGTGGGTGAGGCATGCGTGTTTTCGGAGTGGCTGCGCCTCGAGCAAGAGCCTGAGGTGCTGCGCTCACTGAGTATCGATCTTGCGTCGTTTCCGGCGGCTACAGCGCGAAAGGTCTGCGCAAAGCTCGGGCTGCCCCTGCAGAGGGGTATGAGCTCGAGCGCCATCGAGGCTGCCATTGGGCGCTTTCGCAGCAGCGAAAGCTTCGTCGCCGACCGCGATTCTCGCCAGCTCACGACGAAGAAGCCGAACCAATACAAGATCTCTTGCACCGTCCTGAAGAGCGGCGGTCTCGATCATTTTTCAGTGATCGCGCCTCTCCCGCGCGCAAAAAGGCGAGTGCGTCTGCAGCCTCACGCCGAGGTCGCGCTCGCATTTACCACGGCGCTGGTCGACGCCGACTTCGAACGCGCACATCAGTTGCTTGCGCCCGCATTGCGAGCGCGCCTGAGCGCGAAGGCGCTGCGAAAAGAGCTGCGAGTCATGACCAGCGGCTACAGCGACAGCAAGCCGCAGCGCGCCGAGCTGGACACCGAATTCTCGCGCCAGACCTGGCCTGGGAAAGAGAAAGCCGATGTCGGGCAAAGCTACGTGTCGATCGAGGGAGACGACTTCATCGAGGCCGTCTCGGTCATCGTGGCCACCATCGATGGCGAGCTTCTGATCCGTGCCGTCGAGTGGGGCCGGCCATAGCGTTGGCCAACGAGGCGACCGGCCCGGTGGCGCCATTGCTATGCAAGGTACTTCTGGACAGCCCTTTCCCGTCTTTCACGGCCTCCGACGGATCACGAACGGGGTGATCGGCCACGGAGCGGCAGACCTAAATTGGGAGACCGCCTACGTGGCCGGCTGCGACGGTGACGGGAGCGGTCTGCGCACCAAGCGGCCACGGGGAGCCACACGTAGCAGTTGGACCAGCCAGAACGTGTCGAACATTGTTGCCTCCCGCTCGCAGCGTTTGCCGAATGAAGCTCATGAGGCGGGCAGGTGAGCTTCGCCATGAACTGATCGCACTTCTTCATGAAGAAGCGTGAACGAAAGGACGCTCACGCTCACGGGGAAGAACGCGCTCGGCAGCGCACATTTTCTCTGGTGCACCGAATGGCAGCTCGCTGGCGAGCGCCTGCCTCTGGCGCGCCCGGCGGACCGCTTCCGCTCCCCTCACGGGCAGTCTCGTAGCATTCGTTGCTGCCGCTTGGCCGTTGAGCACGCAGTCTGCGAATTCGCACGCAGTCAGGCGGTCAGCGCGCTGAGGCGTGGAAAGCGGCGTTCGTGCTCTCCCTCCGGGATCCATTCGCGCGTCGGCTCGACGCCACCGGGGCCGTGCGCGGGTGGTTTGTCGGCAAGCCCGCGTCCTTCCAGCACCGTGCCGGGCTGGTATTGGAAGCCTTCGTACAAGGTACGATTCTCCACGTCGGGGATGGCGGCGAGCGTATCGGGGTCACGCAGCGCTGCCTCGTAGTGGTCACGGCCCAGGGCGACGAGCCCGGCGCGAAAGTCCCAGAAAGAATCGTCGGAGCAGCCGCCGTGTAGCGCGTACGCTCCGCTCCACAGCTCGTAGTCCATCGCGCGCACCATGGCTTCGCCAAATTGGCGCGACATCTCCAACAAATTGACGTCGTCCAACGCCTCCAGCTCGGTCCGAAACGCCGCACAAGCAGCCTCGAGCTCTCCCCCACTCACCGTCTCGATACGCGCGATCATCGCCCAGAAGGCGTCGGCGACTGGACCGTTGGCGGCAGGCCGCAGCGGCAGAACCTTCTTCTTTTTCTTTGGCATCGCTTTCTTCGCGGTCGCCGTGTTCGCGGTCGCTGCCGTCCTCTTCACCATCGTGGGATGATAAATCAGGCGCGTGATTCTCGGCCAAAGAAGGCCACAGGCTTCAGGCCTGAAGCGTGACCCCTTTCGCGCGGTAGCTGTTACAGCCCGGTCGAGATCATGCTTGCTCGTTTAGCGCGAGCGCCGCTGCTTGCTCGATGAACAACGGCAAGTCAGGTTCCGGCGCGCCGCCCGTTATTGGCCGGATGGGCTGGGCCTCCGTTTATATCGAGAAGTTGTTGGCGGGCGAAATCAGCTCGTTTCGACCGCGTGGGCAATCGATGACACCGCGCATCGAGTCCGGGCAGCTCTGCACCGTGTCCCCTGTGGACTCCGCATCGCTCGCAGTGGGCGACATCGTGCTGTGTCGCGTCGGTGGCGCGGAGTACCTCCATCTGATTCGCGCCATCGAGCCGGGGCGCTTCCTGATCGGAAACAACCACGGTCGCATCAACGGCTGGGTCCAATCGAACGCCGTCTTCGGCAAGCTTACCAAGGTGGATCCGTGACAATTGCGTTGGTGGCACTTGGGTAGCTCGAGCCGGAGGCAGCTCAAACCGCCATGCGCAGGCCTTCTCGGCATGCCATCACCAGCTGGTCGTTGAGAAAGGCAATGGCGAGGTCCGACGCACGCGCTTTCGGCACCGCCAGTTGAAAGGTGAAGCGCGGGGACGCCATTGGTAGCTCGCAAGACGTCGTTTTGGCGACACCCCGGAGGTGGTCGCGGAAGCGACGCAGACTTCAGTCGATGCCTCCAGATCGCCATGGGCTCGGCCAGCGAAGTCGACTACCAGCTTCTGTTGGCGCATGACCTTTCCCTGCTCGAAAAGGCTCCGATCAGCTGCTCGCTGAGCAATGCCCGAGGTCAAGCGCATGCTTGCAGGGCTGATCGAAAAGCTGACCGCTGACCGCTGACCGCCTGCTCGTGCATCGCTGGATTTGGCTCCAGCTGCACCCGAATCTTTTCCCCGACACACTCCTAGCACGTCGCGCAGTCGGCCGAGCGCGTGGCTGATGGCGGACTGCGTGCGACCGAGATTCTTGGCCTGCTCGATCTCCACATGGTGCTAAAGAACGACTCGGCCATAGCCAAGACGACCGCCGTGCGCGACGTGTTGCGTCGAGCGCCGCGCAGCCTCGACGCGTTTGCGAGGGAGAACGCGGCCGCCTTCAAGGGCTGAGGCGCGCGGGACTGGCTCGACAAGAAGGCTGCGCGAAAGAGCCGAGCTGCCTAAAGGGGCCTTCCTGCTGGTGACTGTCCGCCTCGCATCGCTATCATCTGCCGCGATGTTCGGTCTGTTCAAGAAGCGAAAGCACGACTGTCGCTCAAGTGGATATGGCTCGCCAACGAGGATCTGCGAGCATCTCTCGGCTGGGCAGCACCTCGGCTGGTTCGTTCGACGCGACCCTGACGATGCCGACGCATCATGGCCAGATGCCTGGTGCGGCGCGTGCAACGAGATGGTCGTCGCGGCCGGCAAAGAAGCCGACCGGGCGGTCGCGGCGATCCGGTTCTCGTCCGTCTGCGACGGTTGCTACGAGCGCCATCGCGATAGAAACTGGCCAGGCGACTCCGAGGGGCAGATGGCCCGCTTGCTCGGTCGGGCGAAGACCGAGCTCGCGCTACGGCAGCAGCGGCTGCGAGCCCGTTACGACCTCGATCGCTTCGACTGGTTCGAATGGGAGGACGAGACGCACCGGCTACTGCTGTCGAAGCGCGCGACTGGGCAACGCGTGGCAGCCACGGTCCAGATTGTGGGCTCGTTCTCGCACCGTACCCACACCTGGTTTTGGAACTGGGGGCGCGACGACAAGGACGAGCGGGAGAAGCAACGCTTGCGGGAGATCCGTCGCCACGGAGAAGAAAATGCGCTGCTGAAGCTCGCGGTGCCCCATTGGCCCGGTGACGAGCGCGACGCGTGGGACATGACGGCGATCGCATGCCTCTTCGTAGCGTCGGAGGGCATCTACCGAACGCCGCATGAGAATGGGCACACCTACATGTTGGTGCTCGCCGTCGAGGAGCTTTCCCAGCTGCAGTAGGTCACGCCGACGCGCGCGCTACTTCGTCGCCGACAGAAAATCTTCGAGCAGAGCCCGCACCAACGGGTCTCGTTCCTTGGCCGCAGCAGCCTTGGCCTGCTCGAGGCGGGCGGCGCGATCTTTCTGTTTGATGAAGCCCACGATCGGAGGCAGGCAAGGCAGCGCTGCAGCGGCGAACCAGCGGCGGTCGGCCTCGGTGAAGCCTGCCACCGATATCGAGATCAGCGCACCGACGGTGACTTCGTTGAGGCCGGCCTTGACGCCCTCGAGCCCTTGCATGCGAACGCCGTACTTCGGGTCCTTCTTGTCCAAGCTGGCGACGAACTCACGGGTGACGGGCACGAACGCGCTCGTCATACACGCGGCCATCGCTTGCAGCTCCAGGTTCTCCCGATGCAGCAGCACCCCTTTCGCGAGAGCCGCGATGTAGAGCTTGTTGACCTGGTTGAGCGCACCGACCAGATCCAGCCCAGGTGGAAGCCGCTCCGCCATAGGCAACTCTTTGCTCGCCAAGAACGCATAGTTCTCTCTCGCGACCATGCGCGAGAAGACCGGGTCGCCCTTCCTCGGATAGTCGTCGGATTTGACGCTACCGAGCGCTCTGGCGAGGGTCTGGTACTCGGCGGCCGTCCAGGGCTTTTCCGAAGTCGGTAGCCATTGGCCAGCGACCATTGCAGAGGTCGGCGGTGTTGGTGCCGCGGCACTCTGCGACGCGGGTGCGATCGCCGAAGCCGTCTCCGCGGCGCTCGACGTGGTGTCGCTTGGAGGTGCGCTTGCGCTGGCGAGGGTGGATGGCTCCGCCTCGCTCGCGCAGGCTGCGGCCAATACGCTCGCGAGCAACACGCTCCAGGCTGGGTGCTGCGCTCGTGAAGCGAAGGGGTCGGTCACGACGGCCACTTTAGCGCTACCTCGTGGCCACCGGCGGGGCTTCCCAAATTGGGAACCACGCTCCGTGGCCGGCTGCGGGGCACCGTTGACCATGCTTCCGCGAAAAGTGGCGACGAAAGGCCATTGCGATCGTCATTGCTGCAGTAGTGGCCGCAAGTCGACTTGGACGAGACGTCCAGACAGGACGCCTGCAAGTCGCCGCGAACAGCGCAGCCTCGCAGTGCCCTCGTAAGGTCCAACGCCACCAGAAAATCTCCGGGGCGGAAAGGCTACGCCGTCCAGCGCACCAAGATGGCCGTCACGTTGTCGGGGCCGCCGTTCTCGTTGGCGCGCTCGATGAGCTTCGACGCTGCAGTCTTGATGTCGGCGTACTGCGCCATGATGTCGGCGATCTCTTGATCGGTCACGGGACCTGAGAGGCCGTCGGAGCACAGGATGAACGTGTCGTTGGCTTGGGGGACCTCGAAACGGGTGTCGACCTTGACCGTGTCCTTCATCCCGAGCGCTCGGACAATCACGTTCTTGTGGGGAAAGTTCGCGATCTCTTCCTCCGTCAGCCGCTTCATCTTGATGTAGTCGTTCAAGAGCGAGTGATCGTCGGTGAGCTGCTCGAGCTTGGCCTGGCGATAGCGGTACACGCGGCTGTCACCGACGTGCGCGACATACACGCCGTCGTTGGCAGCGAAGATGCTGACCAACGTGGTGCCCATGTTGCGTTTCTTCAGCTCGCGCTGGCCCGTCTCGTAGATGCGCAGGTTGGCCAGCTTGATGCCGGTGATGAGCCGGTTCTCTTCGTAGCCCTTCGAGCGGTCCATCTTGTAGGGCCACGTTCGCTCCGGGTCGTCTTGCGTGCTGGCGAAGAACTCACGCAGCGCGTCGAGCGCCATCTGGGAGGCAACCTCACCGGAGGCATGGCCGCCCATGCCGTCAGCAACCACGAACAGGCCGTAATCCGGCATGATCGAGAAGTTGTCCTCGTTGTGGTTACGCTTTCGCCCGACGTTTGTCTCGCCGGCCACTTCGATGCGGAACTGGGAATGGATGCTGCCGTGCGGGCTCATTAGAAAATGAAGGCACGAGGTTATAGACGGCGAACCGGGTGTCAACGAAAGCCGTCCGCCTGCCGTTGGGGCAGGCTTTCGGAAGGGCTGGGGATTTCGCGTTCGGTCCGCCTTTCCTGTTAGCATCCGGCCCGTGGCGGACGAAAAAGAGGACCCTCGGCCCGAAGGCGAGACCGGTCAGGCAGGCGCAGCTCCACCCTCGCGAACGCTGCTCGGCCACGCGCCGCTCGACGGGAGCGACACTCCGGCTCCCAGAAGTGTGCCGCCGGCCCCGAATTCGCCCCACCCGTCGACGCCCCCTCCGCGCCTGAAGCCGCCGCGCGCCGAACAATGGATCGGCGTAAAGCCGATGGATACGGCTCCTGGCGTGGGCACGCCCGGCCCTGCTCTGCCGCCGAAACCCGGCGCCGGTGTTCCGCGCCTCGCGCCACCGATTCGCAAGCCCACACCACCGCCGCTGCAGCGGGCGCTGGGTGTTCCTCAGCTCGGGTCGCCCACAGCGACCCGAGGGGCGCGCACGATCATGGGCATGGCCAAGACTGCGCTTCCCGGCAAGGGAGTGCCGGGGCCTGCCGCCAGCACGCTGGCCCCCGGCGACGTCAGCAAGACGGCTCCTGATCAGGACGAGGGCGAGGAGATCGAGCCCGAGCCCGCAGACGAGGACACCAACTGGGATGCCGTAGTCGAGGTCGACGCTGGCGACGACGACCGCCCGACCGAGTCGAAAGCCGAGTCGGCGGCAGCGCACCCGCTCGACGACGAACACACCGAGATCACCAAGGGTCCTGTGCCGGAGGCCTCTGCGCCCGGCCAGCACCCCTCGCAGCGCCCGATCACTCCCGGCTCGTACAGCCTGACGACGCCGCTGAGTCCGCGCCCGAAGAGTTCGCTGTCGATCCCGACCATGCTCGCCACCAGTAGCCCGTCGGCTGCAGCGGTTGCCGCAGCGACCAAGATGCCCTCGGAAAAGCCGCCCAGCACGGCGACCAACCAGTCGATGGCGACGGTCGCCGAGGGCCGCCCGAACCGCACCGAGCCCCCGCCGCCCAGCGCCAACGCCAGCCCGCTCGACAAAGATCTGAAGGCCCGCGCGGATCGGCTGAAAAAGGAAGACCCAGTAGCGTCGGCGCGCGCACAAGTCGAGCTCGGCCTGCTCTCCGAGTGGGTGGCGTTCGATCGCGCCCGCGCACGCAAGCACTACGAAACGAGCCACGAGCTGGTGAAGGCGCTGCAGCCGGCGTTGACGCGTCTCCGCCGCATCGGCTCGGGCGCGCCCAACGCGACGCCGCAAGACGCCGCGCGCGAAGTGCTGGCGGTGCTCGACCACGAGATCGATAGCGCCGAGACTGACGAGCTTCGCGCAGATTTGCACGCAGCCCGTGCACGCGCGCTCGAAGCCGTGGGCAAACATGCCGACGCGCGCGCCGCGTACACGGCAGCGCTCAAGTTCGTCGCGCGCCATCCGGCGGCCTTGCACGGTCTCGAAGTCGCGCTGCGAAACCAGATCACCGACGACCCCAAAGCGCTGCACAGCGACCTGGCGGAGCACCTGTCGCGCGTCGCCGAGGTGTACATGCCGGACGGCACCGACGGCGACCCTGCGCTGGGCGCTTGGGTCTCGGTCGAGCGCGCCGAAATTCTGGAGCGCAATCTGAAAGACATCGCAGGCGCGCGCGAGTCACTGAAGCGCGGCGTTGCGCTGTCGCCCAACCCAGGGCCGGTGCGAGCCGCGTTGATTCGGCATTTGAGCCGCCATGATCGGGACGCGGGTCTCGCAGAGGCCCTGCGTGTCGAAGCCGAGCGCGAGGCCGACCCGGACCGCGCAGCGCGCCTTTTGTACGCAAGCTCCCGCATCTCTCTCGATCGCACGCAGAACCGCGGCGAAGGCATCGCCACCTTGACGCGCGCAGAGCACCGCGCGCCGCACGGTTCGCTCACGCAAGAGCGCATCTTCTCCGAGCTGATCCATCAGCTGGAGATCGACGGCGACCACACCAAGCTCGTCGAGCTGCGCGTGAAGCGCCTCGCCCTGCTCCAGAACCGCGAGGTCATCGCGCACGAGTACGTGCGTCTAGCCGACGCGTACGGGCGGCTCGGGCGCGCCGACTTGTCGGCCGACGCCGCTGCACGCGCCCTGTCGCAAGACCCCGCCAACAAAGCGGTTCGCGAGGCCCTCGATCAATCGCTGCAGCGCCTCGGCAAACACGCAGATCGCGTGCGCACCTGGCTGCTCGATGCCAACGCAGAGCGGCCCTTGCGCGACCGCATCCGCGCGTTCTTGCGCGCCTCCGACATCGCCGCGCGTCACCTCGGTCAGACTGACCAAGCGATCGACGCCCTGCGCGGCGCGTGGATGCTCGACCCCGGCAACGGCCCGGTGTTCGACCAACTGAGCTCGCTGCTGCGCGCCGGCATCAAGCTCTCCGACGAAGCGAAGAGCAACGCCGAGCAGCGCATCGACCTCTACGTGCAAGCAGCCAAGATCGAGAGCGACAAAGAGCGAAAGATTGGCCTCTTCGAGAAGGCGCTGGCGATCTGGGAAGACGAGATCGACCGACCCGAAATGGCGATTGGCATCGCCGAAGAGATCCTGAAGATCGACTCCATGCGTCGCAGCGCGATCGTCGCCGTCGAGCGCAACGCGCGCCGCGCAGGCGACCTCGATCGCTTGCTCGCTGCCTTGCTCGAAGAAGCGAAGCAGACCCAAGACAACCGACTCAAGATCAGAATTTTGCTCGAAGCCGCGGAGATCACCGAGCGGAAAGGTGATCGCGACAAAGCGCTCATGCTGATCGATCGCGCGCTCTCGGGAAAACCCGGCGACGTCGAAGCCGAGCGGGCACGCGCCGCGCTGCTCCGTCGCATGACTCGTCTCGACGAAGCGCGACGCACCCTGGTGGCGCTGGCCGAGCACGAGCCGGAGAGCGCCTTCGATACCTGGCTCGAGATCGCGGATCTCGACGAGTCGTTCCGCAAAGCCCCCACGGACGCAGTCGAGGCGTATCGCGCCGCGCACAAGCTGCGGGCAGATCACCCGCTGCCGTCGCTCGCCTTGTTGCGGCTCTTGCGCGCGACGAAGAACTACAAGCGGCTGGTCTCGGAGCTGAAGGCCAACGCCAAGAACGAGCAAGACTCGCGAGCGCTGGCGCAGATTCATACGATGGCCGCCGAGGTAGAAGAGCTCTGCCTCGGAGACGACGACGCTGCGTTGAAGAGCCTCGAAGCCGCTGACCAAGCGCTGACCGGCAGCGTCGAGCTCGCTTGGGACCCGGGCAATTTCGAGGCGACCGAGCGCATCCTGTTCCGCGCTGGCGACGACGAGGGCTTGATGCGCCTCTACGCCAAGTGGCTCGAGCGCAAACCTGCGGCGTCGATCGATCATACGCTGCGCGTCGGCCTGGCTGGCGCGCTCGAGGCGAGCAGCCCTGCACAGTCGATCGAGGTGTTGGAGGCGCTGGTCAGCGTGGTGCCGAACCACATCCCCGCGCTTCGTCGCCTCGAACATTTGCACCGCTCGCGGCGCAGTCATCCCCAGCTCGCGACGACCTTGCTCACCGAGAGCACCGTGTTCGGATCGAAGGTCGCCCGCGGCGGCGCGCTGTGGGAGATCGTGGCGCTGGAAGAAAAGGTCGGCCCCGCCACCACGCTGGACGCGCTCGCCCGTATCACGCACGAATTTCCCGCGGACACCGGCGCGCTCGACAGCGTGATTCGCATCGCCAGCCGCCTCGTGTGCAATGTCGGCGTACCTCACCCGGCGCTGCTCGCCGCCCGAAAGCAGCTCTTGGCAGCCATCGTCGCGCGTCGCGATCTCACCGCCGACCCGTTGGCGCGTGCCGCATACCACCTCGAACAGGCGATGCTGATCGAGAGCGACGAAGTGGAGCCCAATCCGCGAGCCGCGCTCGAGGCGTATCGCGAGGCGCTGTCGCTGTGGCAAGACAGCATTCTGGCAGCCCGCGGCCTCGAGCGGCTGGGCACTTACCTCGGCGATCACGCAGGCGTGATCACCAGCCAGCTGGCGCTCGCCAAGCTGGCCGATACAGCCATTGCCAAGGCCGAGCACCTGGTGCGCGCCGCCAACCTCACGCACAGTCACGCGCGCGACGACCGCACGGCGCTCGAGCTGTACGAGGTCGCGCTGGAGACCGACCCGGAGCACCGCGACGCTGCCAAGGCCGTCGCTGCGATGCTAACCACCAACCCGCGCACGTTGATCGAGCGCCTGCGCCCGGCGCTCGATCGCTCGGCCACGCAAGCCCAAGCCACCTTGCTCGGCACCGAGATCTCGCAAGCGTATCTCCGCATCTACCACCAAGAAGGCGAAGCCGCGCGCATCGACTACGGCCCTGGTGTGCAGGCGATGAAGCGCGCGATGCGCGCGAATCCTGACGATTTGCCGTCGTTGTTCGTGCTGGCGCGTCTGTATGGCGCCCACAAAACCTGGGCCGAGTCGCGCGACACCTTGCAGCGTGTGGTCGAGCTCTCCGGCAGCACCGACACCAAGTCGCGTCAGACTGCGCTGTTTGCGCTCGCGGATTTGTATGAAGGCCCGCTCGCCGACGCCACCCTGGCCGAGACGATGTTGGTCAACGTGCTCTCGGTCGAGCCCTCCAGCAAGGTCGCGCTCGAGCGCATGTATTCGCTCGGCATCAAGAACGGCGACAAGAAGCTCGCCCGCTCGAGCCTCGAGCGCCTGGCCGAGTTCGAGACCGATCTCACGCAGCGCACTGAATACCAGATGCGCGTCGCCGAGGTCTGCCGCGAGAGCAATGACGGCGCCGGCATGCTGCGCGCGCTCTCCGACGCCGTCGTATCGACGCCGCAAGATTTGCGACCCTTCGGTCTGCTCGCCCGCCTGTACCGCGCCGAGACGCAAGAAGGCGCCGCGGGCTTGGCGCACGCCATCGAGCAGATCATCGAGATGGCAAAGGCGCGCCGCAAGCCGCTCGAGCCGCGCTGGCTGCTGACGTTGGGCCTGCTCGAGGTCAACATCCTGAAGCGGCTGAACGAGGGCATCGCCCATCTGCAGGCGGCGCTCGGCGCGGCCTCCACACCAGGCAGCCCCGCGGCCCATCCGGAGCTGCGCGCCGCGCTCGGCTCCGGCCTGCTCAGCGCAGGCCGCACCAAAGAGGCGATCTTGATATTGCGCGAGCTGGTCACCACCGACGCCGAGACGATGTTGCGGCTCAACGAGCAGAGCACCTTCAACACCGTGCGCGGCGCCAGCGTCGCACCCACGGGCACGGTGCTCTCCGCAGTGCTCAGCTGCCTCGATGCAGCGCTCGCAACAGAAGGCCGCTCGGACGAGCGCCTCGCAGCCGAAGAGGCACGCGGCGCATTCGGCGATCTGGCGCCGGATCGTCTGTCCAAGCTGCGCAGCCGTCGGCTCGAGCCCGAAGCACCTTACGCAAGCAGCCTCGCGGCCAGCGAGCTCGTGCGCACGTTGCTCCCGGAAGCACGCACACCGTTCATCGATGTCGCGATCGCCATTCAGCCGATCATGCCGAAGGTCCTGCGCTTCGAGCTGTCGTCATACGGCATCTCTTCGCGCGAGCGCATCGGTCAGCGCGACGGGCACCCGACGCGGGCGCTCGCCGACCGCATCGCTAGGTGTTTGGGGGTCTCCGAGTTCGAGCTGTACCTGTCACCGAGCTTCGCAGGCCCGCTGCGCTCGTTCCCCGGCGACCCATCGGCCATCGTGGGCGGGCTCGCTTTCAGCGAGCTGCACGAAACGGAGCAAGCCTTCGCGCTGGCCCGCGCCATGACGCGTATTGCCCTCGGCATGACCTGGGTCGACGACGTCCCCCCAGAGGTCGCCGACGCCATGTTGCTCGCTGCGGTGCGCTCGGTGTTGCCCCAATGGGGCCTCGGTGAGATCAATCCAAAACGCGACCACGCCCTCTCCAATGTGCTCCCCGCGATGAAGGGCGCCATCGGCCGCCGGCAGCGCAAATCGATCGAGGAGCTAGCGCCCACGCTCAGCGCCAACATCGAGATCCGCACGTTTATTCATGCCATCCGCCGCAGCGAATACCGCACCGCGTACGTCATCTCCGGCGATCTGCTCGGCGGCATCGAGACGATGCGTCGCAGCGACCCCGAGCTGTCCCGTGCCGGCGACAACCCGCGCGCGCTGCTCCAGCACCCGCTCTCCAGCGAGCTGATTCGTTTTGCGCTGTCGGCAGAAGCCTACAACGAGCGACGTCGTGTCGGCTCGATTTGGGGCACCACCGCGTAGGCCTGTTCAGAAACAACTCGTCGCGAGACAGCCGAGCGCCTGCGCGAGGCTGGCGCGCTCTGCAGTGCTACGATGTGCGCGATGTTGCCGCCGCACCTGCGACCGCCGCTATCGGCACTGCGAGATGGGCTCGCCGCCGTCTTTGGAGAGCGGCTGCGGGAAGTGCGTCTGTTTGGCTCCTATGCGCGCGGCGAAGCGAACGAGCATTCCGACGTCGACGCGCTGGTGCTCATCGATGGGCTCGCGCCAGGCGAAGTCGCGGCGGTTTCCGACGTCGCGACGCAAGTGGCGCTGAAATTCGACATCCTGTTGGCGCCGCTGCCCCTGTCGGCTGCCGCGTTCGCGCAGATGCTGGTCTCGGGGCGCAGGCTGGCGCGTGACATTCAGCAACAAGGCGCGAGTCTGTGACTGCGAATGCACTTCAAAAAGACGTCGCGCGCGAGGTCTCCCACGGCAATCAGTCGCTCGCTGCTGCACGCGCATTGCACGCCCTGAGTCTCTTCAACGACGCGCTGGGGCGCACCTACTACGCTGCATTTCATCTGGCAACGGCGCTCCTGTTGACCGAAGGCGTCGAGCCGAAGCGACATCGGGCGTTGCCGGGCCTGCTGGTCTCCCATCTCGGCGAGGCAGGCTTCGATGCGGGCGACGCCGCTCGGCTTGCGCGGCTGGCCACCTATCGCGACATGGCCGACTACGAGCGCGCCTTCGACGCCAACGCGGAGCTCGTCGAAGATGCGCTTCGCGACGCGGAGACGTTCATCGAAAAGTCCCTCGCATGCTTGCGAGCGCGGGGCGCCCTGGCAAACGACAGCGCCGGCTAAATCAGGGAGCATGATTCTCGGCCAAAGCAGGCCACAGGCTTCAGGCCACCGGCTTCGGCCAGAGCCAGAGCCAGAGCCAGAGCAGCGTGGTGCCGGCCTCTTCCTCGCAATGTTTCTGGCTGCCTCTTTCTCGCTCTCTTTCTGGCTGAAAGCCTGAAGCCTGTGGCCCTGTGGCCTGAAGCGCTTCAGGCCACAGCCAAGATGCCACGCGATGAGCGCGATCATCGCAAGCTGAAGGTCTTCCAGCTGTCAGACCAGTTGTTGCTTGAAGTCTACGCGGCGAGGTTCCGCGGCCTGCAAGGGCTGGTCAGCGCACTCGTGAAGGACGGCTGAAGCAGCGCTCTGAAAGCTGAGGTCTGTGGTCTGAAGCCTGAGGCCTTCCGTCGCACAGTCGACAGACTGCCCTCGAGATCATGCACGCTCATTTTAGCGGACGTACGTCGTTTGGGATCTCTCGTCGCCGGGCTGGCCGCCTACCCTGTTCGGGCCTAAGTTGTCGCCCATGACGGAGATCCCGCACGATCTCGAGAAGGCCATCGCCGACCTCAAAAAAGAGCGCAACGCTGTGGTGCTGGCGCACTACTACCAAGACGACGACATCCAAGACGTCGCTGACTTCTTGGGTGACTCACTGCAGCTCGCACAGGCCGCGAAAAAGACCGAAGCGGACGTGATCTTGTTCGCGGGCGTCCACTTCATGGCCGAGACGGCGAAGATCTTGAACCCGGAGCGCATCGTCGTGGTGCCCGACATGACCGCCGGTTGCTCACTAGCAGATGGCTGCCCGGGTGATCGTTTTCGCGCGTGGCGCGCGAAGTACCCGGACGCGGTTTCGATCTCGTACATCAACTGCAGCGCCGAGGTGAAAGCCGCTAGCGACTACATCTGCACGTCCTCCAACGCAGAGAAGATTGTTCGTTCGATCCCGGAGGACAAAGAGATCTTGTTCGCGCCCGACAAGAACCTCGGGCGTTGGCTGGTAGAAAAAACAGGTCGCAAAATGCGGCTCTGGCAAGGCAGCTGCATCGTTCACGAGACCTTCAGCGAACGCCGGCTCACGGGCTTGAAAGAGCGTCACGCCGACGCCAAAATCATCGCCCACCCCGAGTGCGAAGAGCCAGTGCTGCGCTTGGCCGACTACGTCGGCTCGACCACTGCCCTGCTCAAGTTCACCATCAGCGACCCGAGCAAGAAGTTCATCGTGATGACCGAAGACGGCATCCTGCATCAGATGAAGAAGGCGTCGCCCGACAAAGAGTTCATCTCTGGGCCGCCGCTCGACAACGCGTGCTCATGCAACGAGTGCCCGTACATGAAGAAGAACAACCTGGAGAAGGTTTACCTCGCGTTGCGCGACTTGCAGCCTCGCATCGAGATGGATCCGGCGCTGCGCGAGCAGGCGCGCATTCCGATCGATCGCATGCTCGCGCTCAGCTGATCTACGTTTGTAGAACCTCCTGGCAAGGCTTTTGCGATTGCTCACTGCCGTGATGAACGCAACGCCAGATTTCGAGCAAGATCGCCACAGCCAACAACGGGAAAGCCGAAGAACCGGTGCCAAGACACCTGACACGGGTGAGGCAACCGTGGGCAAGGGCCACGAGCGAGAGCCGCTGCACCACTACCTCGCGCTGATGGCAATCTTCTGCACGCTGTCGGGCGCGACGCTGCTGACGATGCGGGCGTCGGGCAAATCGTTTCCGAAGCGCATCGGTCTTCGAGACCTGGCCCTGATGGGGCTGGCCACCAATCGCATCAGTCGGCTGATCACGCGCGACAAAGTGACTCGGGCCGTGCGCGCGCCGTTCACCGAGGTGGATCCGGGCGCGTCCCCCGACGAGGTGAAAGAGCGGCCGCGCCCGGTCGGCGACCCGCGCCGTGCCATCGGAGAGCTTCTGTTGTGCCCGCGCTGCGTGGCGATGTGGGCAGCCATGGCGCTCGGCTGCAGCTACGTGCTGTCGCCTTCGCTGACGCGTGTCGTCTCCAGCGTGCTCGCGTCTGCGGCGATCAGCGACTTCATCAACGAGAAGTACGGCGAGCCCAAGGCCGGTGGAGCGCCCAAAGCTTGAGCTCGCAGTTGGCTTGTTCGAGCCGTGTTTCGATCAGTCCGGATCGCTGAACGGGTCGCTGTCGTCGTCGTCGACCTGCGGCTTCGGCTTCTTCGGCTTTGCCGGTGCCTCTGCCTTTTGGGGCTTGGGCTTGGCGACCTTCATCGGGTTGCCGGCTTTCCGCGACTTGCCCGGGGGCGGCGTGGCGAAGCGTGACTCTTCTTCCTTGGGCGCGGCAGCGGGGGCTGATTTGGCGGTCTCCGGCGGCGCCCGCAGGACGACGTCGGCGCTCCGATAGAGACCCTTGCTGAAGATGGTCAGCGGTACCTTTTCGCCGATGCTGCGTGCTTTGACGGCGCTGGCGAGCTCGTCGGGGGAAGTGACCGGCTTGCCGCCGACAGCGACGATCATGTCGCCTTCACCCTTTTCGCCGCCCTTCAGCTTGGCGTCGGCAGCAGGGCTGCCTTTGGCGACCGAGAGCACGCGCACGCCTTTGACGACCGACGACTGTTCGGACACGCCTTGAATGCCGAGCCACGGCGATGGCGCGACGGCATCGGGCGGCACTGTCTTCAAGAACGACTTGATGGCAGAAACCGGCACGCCGTAGGCGACCGGCGCGCAGGGCTTGCCTTCGATCGGCATACACGCTCGACCGAGCACGCCGACCACGCGGCCCTTCTCGTCGATCAGCGGAGAGCCGATGTCCTTCGCGTTGACGCGTGAGCCCATCTCCAGCGCGTTGGGGAGCGCACGGTCGTCGCCCCCGAGCAGCGCGCGCCGTGCGCGAAGCTCGGCCTCTTGCGCGATGGGCTTGGCCTTGGCGCCTCCGGAGGTGAAAGATCGAATCGTCGCGTCCTCGCGCAGCGGGTCGACGTTGGAGGCGCGCAGCCCCTCTTTCCACTGGCCGCCTTGCGGGACCAGGAGCGCGAGGTCCCACAAGCGGTCGTGGTGACCGAGCTTGAGTTTTTGCACCGTGTCGTCGGCGAACCTGGCTTCGAGATCGTTGCCCGCGCCGAGCGGCGAGAGCGCGGTGAGGATGCGGCCGTCTTTGTCGAGCACAGTGCCCAGACCGATCGGTTGGCCGGCGCGTTGAAGCACGACGATGCCTCGCGCTGCCTTCACTGCCGGCGCTTCTTCAGCGACCGGAGCAAGCACGTCGGCGAGGCGCGCCTTGGGGACACGTTTCTGGGGCGCGGCGGGCTTGTCCTGGGCCAGCGCGATACCACTGCCAAACAGCGTTGCGACCAGGGCGACGAGAGCAGAAAAGCGTCGCACGTGTTGACGTTGGTTCACGGTACCCGTGTAGCCTTTCGTCGACCGGCGAGAAGTCATGTCAGAAGAGGGGGCTCGAAGTTCGGTGCGCATTGCGAGAGCTCCTGGCCGAAGGACCGAAGTAGGGTGTCGGCAATCGCCGTTCTCTGCAAGCCACGGGCCCAAAATACTGGAGGTTCTCGAGTGAGGCTGGAAGGCGACAGCGCTGACCACCGGATCAGCACCGATTCCTCCGTGCCAAGTGGATGAAGGCCCGGGCGCTTGCGCGCGTTTTTGTCCCGGAAGGCACGGAGGAATTCTTGTTTGATTGTCAACCTTCGGTTGAAAGCGGCCGTAAGGGCGGGCCGCGCGGAACGTTTTTGGAGAGCAGCCGAGCGACCGCCGAAGGCTCAGCTGCTTCTCGGCCTTGGTTCACCGAGGTTGTCACGAAAGGGGCGGACGAAGTCACATGACCGAAAAAGAGGGAATCATGGTCAAAGCGCTCGCGCGCTCCGACTCAGCAGCGGCCGACGAAGCAGAGGCGATTGGGAAACTCATCGCCGAAGGTCTCTACCGACAAGCGCTCGAACGCTGCGCGAAAGCGTATGCGCGCCCGCTTGGGCGTCTGTGCATGGCGCTCACCGGCTCTCAGGCAGAGGCCGAAGAGCTGGCGCAAGAGACATTGCTCGCCGCTTACGACGCGTTTCCCACCTTTCGTTTCGAAGGTTCGGTGCGCTCCTGGCTGTATGGCATCGCGCGCCGCATCTGCGGTCGTCACAACGAGATCAAGAATCGCAGAGCGGCTCGGCTGCGCTTGGTGCACGACACGGGTCGCGGCGCCGACGCGGGTGAGCTCGTCATCGAACGCGAGCGTGCCGTCCGAGCGCGCACTGCGCTCGCCTCGCTCAAGCCGAGCGAACGAGAAGCCGTGGTGCTTCGTTACGACGCAGGCCTCAGCTTTCGTGAGGTCGCCCTCGCGTGTGGCGTCGACGAAGCGGCCGCACGCAAGCGTGTCAGCCGCGCGCTGATGCGCCTTAGAGAGAGTCTTTCCGATGTTTGATTTTCCGGGCTCCGCTGTTGAATTCGAGCTCCGCAAGGAGTTGCTACGCAGTGTGAGTTGCGACGCGTTATCACAGTTTTTTGCTGGAGGAATCGAGTCATGAGCATCAGGGATGAGCGCTGCGTAGAGGTCGAAGAATCGATCGCGGACGTTCTCGAGGGGCTCGCGTCAACCAAGTTGATGGAGCACATCGCCGAGTGCGATCTGTGTCGCGACTTCAAGTACGAGGCCGAACAAACGGCGCTCACGATGGAGTCCGTCGGCGCAGACTTCCACCCGACCGAGGGCTTCCCTGATCGCCTCGTGGGTCTTGTGCTCCAGCAGCGCCCGGATGGCCCCCAGCCGGCGCTGTCGCAGAGCTCGATCTTGCCCCGCAACTCTGCTGTCGGCGACGTCCGAGAGCCGATGCGTCGCTCTGTTGATCCGGTGATTGTTGATCCGGTGATGACGGCGAAGACCGAGTTCGCGCCGCTCGGTCGACCCGATGATGAGGCCGATGCCGCCTCCAAGACGATGCTCAGCGACGCGCCTGATCTGCAGAGCCGAGATCTGGAGAGCCAAGACGTCAACGCGACCGTCATCGAAGCGCCCCGTTTTTCAGCAGCGGACCATTCGTCATCACGACAAGGGCCGACCCGCTTGCCTGATCCTCCTCCGCCAACCGAGGTGGGGGCCAGTGCGCGACTGGCTGCAGTACCGACCGAAATCTCGGATCCGTTCGTTGCGACCCACAAAACTCTGCCTCTTTCTGCCGTGCCCAGCAAGGGATTGCTGGGCGCCGCTGTCATGCGCGACGCGAGCGGGTCGATTGTGCCGGCTACTGCAGCGTCTGCATCGGTCGCTGCTCAGGTCACACACGACAGCTCGGTCCCGGCGATCGTCGAGGCCACCACCGGTCGCAACGACACGGGGCCGCGCGGCGCCGAGCACAACACCGATGCGCCGATTGCCCTCGACGCGTTTGGTCTCGGCGGGGGGGCGCAGCCTGCTTCACGTCTCGAGCCGGCGATGAAGACACTGCCTGAGCGTCGTTCACCCGTCGCCGCTGGTGCTGCTGCGCCTGCAAGCGTGCAGGGCGGCAATGTTCGGTCGCTGTTCCGTCGCAAGGGCTTCATCGCAGCGCTCGCTGGCGGCATGGCAGCAGCAGCAGCTGTCGGCGCGTTCTTGGTGAACAAGAACGACAAGACTGAGAATCAAGTGGCGACACTGGAGGGCTCTTGGGGCGGCACCGTCGCTTCCGTTTCGCGCGCTTCTGCAGATGGCGGCTCTGGCTTCGAAATCTGCAAAGACACCTGCAAGCCCGCGCTCGCCGGCGCCGCCGTCGAGGCAGGCTCGACGCTGAAGACCGACTCGAAGACGCGCGCCCGCGTGAAGCTCGCTGACGACACCTGGATCGCGCTCGACCGCGACACCGAGGTCAGCTTGCCCGCTGGCAAGACACGGCAGGCGAAGATCCAAAAGGGCATGGTCGTCGCCGACGTGAAGAAGGTCGACGGCATCGAGCCCGCCAAGCTCATGCTTCCGCATGGCGAGGTGGTGCTCTCGGGCACCAAGATGGCTGCCACCGTGACCGATCGTCGCGCTTCCGTGGAGATTGTCCGCGGCGACGCGGAGATCACCAGCAAGTCCGGCGTCACCTCCAAGCTGCGCGCGGGTGAAGAGGCGACCATCTCCGGTGATGGTGAGCCGGTCATCTTCGCGAAGACGACGATGAGCGACGTGCTCGAGTGGAGCTCGGAGAGCGCCGACGATGTCGACGCCCCGGCCCTGAAGGGCCTCGGCGAGCTGCGGGCACGGCGGCCCGGCAAGACGGAAGAGAAGGTCGGTGCCGTGAAGCTCACCAAACACGATGTGAAGGTTCGCGTCGTCGACGTGATCGCCCGCACCGAGGTGGACGAGACGTTCACCAACCAGACCGACGAAGAGCTGGAAGGCATCTTCCGCTTCCCGCTGCCGCCGGGCGCGCAGATCGAGAACCTGGCGCTCGAAGTCGACGGCAAGATGATCGATGGCGCGTTCGTCGATCGCGACAAGGGCGCTGCCATCTGGCGCGGCGTCATCCAAAACGCCGCTCCCAAGTCGCCCAAGCCGCGCGAAGAGATCATCTGGGTCGCGGGCCCCTGGCGTGACCCTGCGTTGCTCGAGTGGCAGCGCGGTGGCCGCTTCGAGCTGCGCATCTTCCCGATCCCGAAGAAGGGCTCGCGCCGCGTGAAGCTGACCTACACCGAGCCGGTCGCGCAATCCGGTGGTGTGCGACGCTTCACCTATCCGCTCGCACACGACGCCAGTGGCAGCACCAAGATCGACGACTTCAACATCGATCTGCAGGTGCTCGGCAACGACAAAGAGTTCGGCGTCGAGACGCGCGGCTACCAGCTTGCCAAGGCCGACAGCGCCTCCGGTGGCGAGCGCTTCACCCTGGCCGAGAAGAACTTCGTGCCGGCTGGCGATCTCACGGTCGAGTACGCCCTGCCAGATCGCACTTCGGCGCTCAGCTGGTGGGCGTACGACATGCCCGCCTCGGCAACGACGGTGGCGCAGACAGGCAACGCGCCGCCAGCCATCGCGAACAGCGGCGTGAACCTCGCTGGCGCACCGAAAAACGCCCAACAGAAGGCAAAAGACGCAGCGGCGGAGGCGAAAGCGCTGGTCGACGACAGCTCGGCGTACGTCGCCCTCGCAGTTCGCCCCAAGCTGCCGCGCTTCCCTGAAGGCAAAGATCGGCTTCACATCGTGGTCGTCGACTCCAGCCGATCGATGATCGGCGAGCGCTTCGCTCGTGCCACGCGGCTCGCCTCCGGCATCGTCCGCGAGATGGATCGTCGCGACCAATTCATGGTCCTCGCCTGCGACATCACCTGCCAGGCAATGGGCGCGACCGACGGCCGTACCTTGCCGCTCCCCACCGAGCCCAGCGCAGAAGCGGCCGGCCAGGTCGAGAGCTTCCTCGGCTCGATCGAGCCCGACGGCGGCTCCAACATGCTCGCTGCAGTCAAAGCAGCACGCGCAGCAGCTGGCAGCTCCGGCCGCGAGCTACGCGTCATCTATCTCGGCGACGGCACGCCGACTGTCGGCCCGACCAAGGCTTCGACTCTCGAATCAGCCATTCGTCACGAGCTCCCCAGTGGCCAAGGCTCCATCATCGCTGTTGCGCTCGGCTCCGATGCCGACGCTGTCTCGCTCGCGGCGATGGCCCGCGGCGGTAACGGCGTGCTCGTCCCGTACGTCCCCGGTCAGCGCGTGAATGCCGCCTCGGTCGACGTGCTGGCAGCGGCCTACGGCTCGATTTTGAGCGACGTCGAAGTCGTGTTGCCCGCTGGCCTGACAGAGGTCACGCCCAAGCGGCTCGACCCGATTCCGGCCGGTGGCGAGGCGTTCATTCTCGCTCGCATGACCGGTGGCAAGCAGGTCACTGGCGATGTCGTGCTTCGCGGCAAGATCGGTAACGAGCGCTTCGAGAAGAAGTGGGAAGCCAGAGTCGTGTCCAGCTCCAAGGCCGGCAACGCCTTCGTCCCCCGCCTCTTCGCCGCCGCCAAGATTGCGGAGCTCGAGCAAAAGGGCGCATCGGATGATCGTGAGCGGGTGGTTGCGCTGTCCAAGCAGTTCAACGTCGCCAGCCGTCACACGTCACTGATCGTGCTCGAGAGCGAGGCGATGTTCAAAGCCTTCGGTCTCGACAAGAACGGCATCGCCACGGCGTTCACCGGTGAAGACCGCGCGGACCGCTCCAGCGCTGCGGCCGATGAGCCGAGCGCTGACGACGCCGAGGCTGAACGCAGCGAAGAGAAGTCCGCCTCCGACAAGTCGAAGAAAGAGTCCGGCGGCGGTAGGGCCAAGGATATGGGCTTCGATGGCGATCTCAGCGGCGCCAAAGGTGGTGGCGGCTTCGCTGCACCGCCGCCGGCGCCCTCCACTTCACCTGGACAATCGCAAGCAGGGCCAGCTCCGGCTGCGGAAGCAGCGGCACCCGCCATGAAATCATCTGCCAAACCCTCAGCCCGCCCGAACGACCCGTTCAGCCCGGATTGGCGGCAAGACCCAGCGCGACGTCCGGCGCCGATCATCCGTCCGCAGAACATGATCCCGATGCGCCGGGTGTTCGATCGCAAGGCATCGTTCTCCGCCGACAACCAGCTCGTGAGCGAGGTCGCCAACCTGCTCGTCGACGCCGAGTCTGCCAGCAAGGCGGCGCCCGATAGTCGTGACAAGACAGTGGCTCTGTACAAGGCGCTGATGTCGTCGGGTCGTGTGGGTGAAGCGCTCGAGCTGACTGCCAAGTGGAGTCAACGTGATGCGCTCGACCCGGAAGCCCTGATGGCTCGCGCAGATCTGGCTGCCATGAACGGTGACCGCGAGAAGTCGATGCGCATCATGTCGGGCCTCGCCGACGTGCGACCTGGAGACAAGACCGTGCAGAAGCGACTCGCTGCAGCCTTCACACAGCTCGGCGCAGCCGACCACGCTTGCCAACACAGGCTCGCCCTCGCCGACATCGACGACACCGACGTCAACGCGGTCGCTGCGGCCGTCCGCTGCTCACAAGACCAAGGTCTGCGTGATGTCTCGCAGACGATGCTCACCAGTGTGCGCAGCGACCTCCGCGAGAAGATCGACACTGCTTCGAGGACGCTCAAGCTCAACGAAACGCCGGCCCTACTCGGAGACGTGCGTGTCACGGCGACCTGGACGACGCCTGTCGACCTCGACCTCGCCATCGTCGACAAGAGCGGCAAGCGTGTCTCGTTCCTCGGCTCGAACGCGCAAAGCGTGTCGGTCTCCGCCAAAGACGCGAGCTCGAGCTCGACCGAGACGCTGGCCATCTCCGGCCTCGGCAGCGGTACCTTCGCCGTCGAAATCGTCCGGGCAAACAAGGACAGCTCCAATACGCCGGTGCGCGGCGAGCTGCTCTTCACGCTGCCCGGCGGCGAAGTGCGCAAGGTGCCATTCACCCTGACGGGTGCACGGCAGAGCGTCGGCTCGATGAAGGTATTCTTCACCTCCCGCTTGGTCCCAGCCAACGATCCGTCCTTCGGCGGGGGTGGTTGGCGCGGTCGCCCGGTGTTCTGAGCTTAGGGCCTGTTCGGCGCCGTGGCTTCGTGGAATAACTCATTCCCTCATGAGCGACAGCCACGGCCACGGCCCTTCCGGTGACGATCACGCAGAGGCCCACGCGCACGACGACTTCGACCCGGAGCCTGCGAAACACATGTCCGCCGACGAGACGCCCACCTCCCCGTGGGTTCCCATCGTCGGCGCCGGTTTGTTTCTGGTAGGCACGGTCGTCTTCCTGTCGAGACAAAGCGACGCAGCGCCAGGCGCAGGCTCGGCTTCGGCTGCTGTTTCAGCAAGCGCGGCCAAGGCGACGATCTCGGCCAGCAACAAACCCGCTGCACCGCCGACCGACCCGGCCAAGCGCCAGGAGCTGGCGGATCAGAAGAGGCGCACGCCGCGTATCCCGTCGGGCGCCCCCGCAGCAGGTTCGGGCGCACCGCGACCGCCCGCCGCGCCGGTCGTCTCCGGCCGCCCGCCGGTGCGTCCGTGAGTCTCGACTTCGCGCGGGTCCTGGTGCTTGGGACCGGCACCATGGGCCAAGGCATCGCGCAGGTCGCCGCCGCTGCTGGCCTCGAAGTTCGCGTGTTCGACAGCGACGGCGCGAAGGTCGCGCAAGCCGTCGCGGGCATCGAGAAGATAACCGCTCGCAGCGTCGAGAAGGGCAAGCTGACCGCTGACGCGCGGCAATCGCTGCTCGCTCGCCTGAAGCCGGAGACATCGCTCGAGAGCGCGGCGAAGGGTGTCGATCTCTGCGTCGAAGCCATCCCGGAAAAGATGGATCTCAAGGTCGAGGTGCTCGGTCAGGTGCTCGCTCATGCGCCGGACGCAGTGATCGGCTCGAACACGTCCAGCTTGTCGATCACCGAGATCGGCACGCGCATCGGCGCTGCCGAGCGCACCATCGGTCTGCATTTCTTCAACCCGCCTCCCATCATGGAGCTCTTGGAGATCGTGCGCGGTCTCGGCACCGCAGAGGCCACGGTCGAGGCCTGCCTCGCCCTCGCCAAGCGTCTCGGCAAGACACCCATCGTCGTCAACGACAGCCCGGGCTTCGCGACCAGCCGCCTCGGCGTAATCGTCGGCGTCGAGGCGATCCGTATGCTCGAGTCCGGTGTCGCTTCGGTAGAGGATATCGATCGCGCGATGGAGCTTGGTTACCGCCACCCGATGGGTCCACTCAAGCTCGGCGATCTAGTCGGGCTCGATGTGCGCCTCGGCATTCTCGAGCACTTGCACAAAGAGCTTGGCGAGCAGTTTCGTCCGCCACCGCTGCTCAGGCAAATGGTGCGCGCTGGCAAGCTAGGCAAGAAAACCGGCGAAGGCTTCTATCGCTGGACTGATGCCGGGCCCGTGGCGCAGGGCAAGAAGTAGCCGCTTCTCACTTACGCGCAAGGGCTCGCTCGATGGTTCGATTGGTGTCCTCGTCGAGCTCGCTCGCCACCGGCGCAGCATATGTCAATCTGCGGGGCTCTCGTCAGCGCCCCGACAAGACGCGGATCCGCTGAAAGAGCGCTTCCGGAAGGTTGCGGACCGCCAGCATGATCGGCGACCAAAACCACGGCACATAAGCGTCCGCCGGCCCACCCGTGCGCGTGGCGACGATCGCCTTCGCGACGCGCTCTTGGTTGGCAAACAATAGATTCTTTTCGTGACCGACGGTCATCGGCGTGTCGACCGGTCCGAGTCGCACGGTCACCACACGCACGCCGGTGGTATACAGGCGCGAGCGCACGCCCTGCAGGTAGATCGCGAGGCCCCCTTTCGCGGCACCATAGCTGTAGTTACGCGGGCGACCGCGATCGCCCGCGACCGAGCCGATCACCACCAGCGCGCCACTTCGTTGCGCTTCGAGCAGGTTGGCCAGCGGTATCACGAACGAGACGACGGAGAGCAGATTCACGACGAAGGTCTCTTCTGCGCTTGCGAAGCTTTGCTCGGTCGCCTGCTGATCACCGAGCACGCCGTGCGCAATGAAGACCGAGTCGATCGTACCCAGACAGGCTGCCGCCGCGTCGACGAGCGCTTGGCTTTTATGCGTGTCGGCAAGATCGCCGACCGCCGTGCCGGCGACACTCGAGCCGAGCGAGGCGGCCAGGGCGGCGAGCTTCTGTTGGTTGCGCGCCACCAGATACAAGCGCTCCCCGCGCGCGGCACACACAGCCGCGATGGAGCTCGCGATGGCGGAGGTGGCGCCGATGATCAGCGTGTTCAACGACATGACGGTCTCTCTGCCAATCAGCCCTCGGCGAGGCTTTTCTCCAGCTTGGCGATCATCTCGTCGGTTTCCGAGCGATGCGGCGTCGACTTGGCCTTCTCGAGGTGTGCGGCAGCGAGCTTCGGGTCGTCTTCGGCAATGGCGATCGCCGCCAGGTGACAGAAGATGACGCTGCGCATGTTGTCCGTGCGCAAGGGACCCAGCACGGCTCGATCGAAGTGCTCGCGCGCTCTGGTGTGCTCGCCTTTTTGCACGGCGACGATGCCCGACAAGAAATCGAAGTAGCTGCGGTCGCTCGGTCGAAGAAAGCCGGGGAACCGCGTCTGCGCCAAGTACCGTTCGACCGCCGCGTCCTCGCCGCGCAAATGCGCCTGGAAGGCGACGTGGATGGTGCCGTATCGCAGGTAGCCCCAGATCAGCAGCACCGCCGCGGAGGTGAATATCCAGCCCCACCAGTTGCCGGCCTTCAGCGAGAGCGCACCCATCGCCGTGAGTAGACAGACGAGCAAAATTCGAGTGGGTAGACCGAGCACATCTTGATGATAGTTTCGGGAGGCGCCATGAGCACTCTCGAAGCATCAAGGTACAGCTGCCCGCGCTGTCGCTCGCACAACTACGAAGCGCCGCTGTTCCACCGAGCCGCTGGCGGTGTCGGTTTGAACGGTTGCGGAGCCTGCGGCGGTGTCTTTTTGGCCCCAGCTTGCGCGCGCAAGCTCTCCGAGGCGCTTCCGGACGAGGCGATTCGCCTCAGCTCGAGCGCCGGCAGCGCCGCGCGCTACCACGCGGACACGTCACCCAAGCTCCACTGTCCAGTGTGCGCGAAAGAGATGCAGCGCATCAAAGCCGCTCGCGCAGGCGTCGATCTCGACGTGTGCGCGCTGCACGGCACCTTCTACGACCGTGAAGAGATCGAAAAGGTCGCCGCCGCCATTCGCGGCAGCGGCTGGCACGGCGCGGGTGCTGGTGCGGCAGTCGCTGGTGGCGCAGCTGTCGGCGTTGTCGGTGGTGCAGCGCTCGCGGCGCACCTGGCTTCGCCGCCACCCGCCGTGGGCAACAGCGCACTCGACATCGCCGGAGGGGTTGCCGAGACAGCGGGTGAAGTGGCGCTCGAGGTGGGCGCCGAGGTCGTACTGGAAGGCTTGTTTGCGGTCCTAGGCTCGATCTTCGACTAATGTGCGCGCGGCATGGGCTCGTTCATTGAAGGCGCCGACTGTGTCGCGTGCATCGATCCTGCGCTCCGCGCGCAGGTGGTCCGCCGTGCACCGCTGGAGTACGCCGGGCCGGTCGAGGCGCACGAAGACAGACCCGATCTCGTGCGCGCAGCATCCGGTATTTGTTTTTTGCGCGACGAGCTGGTCGTCGTGCAGGACGACGCCAGCTTCATCGCGACCTTCAAGCCATCCGGTAAAGCGCAGAGCCACGCGCTGCCTGCTGGGCCCGCCGGTCGACGGCGTTTCGAGAAACGTCTCGGCAACAAGTACGACAAGCTCGATCTGGAGTCGGCGTTCGCATTCGACGAGCGCGTGTTCGCCATTGGCTCCGGGTCACTGCCGGTACGCGAGCGCGTGGTGGTGTTCGACCCGCGCGCATCGCCTGCGGTGAAGGTCGTCGACGCCAGCGCGCTGTTTGCGCAGTTTCACGCCAACGATCGCTTCTCCGGTGGCGCGCTGAACATCGAAGGTGCTGCCGCCGTGGGCGACGTGGTGCGCTTCTTCCAACGAGGCAATGGCGTCGGCGAGCGACTTTCGCCGGCCACGGTCGACGTCGATCTGGCTGCGTTCGTCGCTTGGGTCGACGGCGCGGCTGAGGTGCCTGCGATCCGTCACGTGAGGCGCTTCGATCTCGGCACTCTCGGTGGGGTGCGCTTGGGTTTCACCGACGCCTGTGCGACGGGTGATGGCATCGTCTTTCTGGCGAGCGCCGAAGGCTCTCGCAACACGGTCGACGACGGCGAGCTGTTCGGCTCGTGTATCGGTTCGCTGCGAGGCGATGTCGCGCGGCTCACCCCGCTCTTGGACGAAGCCGGGGTTGCCGCTCCTCTCAAGGCGGAGGGCATCGCAATCGGTCCGCATGATCCGCGTCGCGCGTGGGTGGTGCTCGACAGCGATGATCCAGACATCGCGACTGATCTCTGCGAGGTCACGCTCGACGGTCCCTGGTAGACTGCCGCCGTGGCGCTGCCGATAGCCAACATCCTGCACCAAGAGACGATCCGCCGGCTGTCGGGCGACGGCGCATTCGAACGCGGAAAGGCCTATTTTCAAGGCGGCCGCGTGGTCGACATTCAGCGCAAAGAGGGCACCGTCTTCGCCAAAGTGCGCGGCACGGAGACGTACGACGTTCGCATCTGGATGAAAGACGAGAGCCTCGCGTACGCATGCGTGTGCCCGCAGGGCCAAGAGCAAGCGTTCTGCAAACACGCAGTCGCAGTTGCGCTCGCGTTTCTTGGTGGCCTGCCGCAGGGCTCCACGCAAATGACGGCTGATGCAGCCAATGATGGTGCTAGTGACGGTGCCCAGACTGCGACAGCCGAGTCACCCCGACCTCCGAGCGCACGCGCCAAAGTGGTCGAGCCCAAGACACCGGAAGCCAAGGCACTCGAGCCCAAAGTGAGCGAGGCCCAGCCTGCAGACAGCAAGCTTTCTCTGGCTGAAACCTTGCGTGCGCTGTCTCACGAGCAGCTCGTCGTGATCGCCCTCGAAGCCGCCCTGGACGACCCGGCCTTCCGGGACCGGTTGGTGCGCCGCTTGCGTACGCTCTAGCCCTTCGCTGACCGGGGTCAGCTTGCTTTGGGAGGTTCGCGATGTTCTGCGATCGGGTTCGTTTTGTTCACATGTGCCGCGTTGGGCGGTTGCGACGGCTGCAATGAAACCGAGCCACGATTGGCGGCAGCGGTGGCCAGGGCGATGATTCGCCAGGCGGTGGTGGCAGCGGGTCCCGCGCAGACCTGGCGAGGAGATCGAGCCGCTCAGCGCACCAGCAAGGCGAGCGCCTGCGCCTCGTCGACGAACACCCGCACTTCCTCGGCGTCGAGGCGGCGTTCGCGGGCCAGGCGTTGACCCGCAGCGTGCTGACCGCCGCGTCCATCGTCCGGCACGCCCACCTCGCCACCTGATCCGAAGTGACCGTGGGCTTTTTCGAGAAACCTTTGCCGGTCATTTCACGGGCGAGGCGCGCAGACTGACCGGGGTCGCGCGCTCGGCGTCCAGGAAGACGCGCAGCGCCGCCACGAGCTCGGCGGGATGCTCTCGGTGCAGGTAGTGGCCAGAACCGGGGAAGGACTGGAAGACGGCGCCATTCAAAGCAGCGACGAAGTCCTGGCCGTGCTTCATCGGGATGAGCGAGTCTTGCTCGCCCCAGAGCACCAGGATCGGCGGGAACACGTCGATCTCGTGGGCGCGTTGGAGGAAGTGACGGGTTTGACCGCCAAAGTCGATCACGTCGCGAACGGTGCGCGAGAAAGCCCGGGCGGTTCCCGGCTTGGCGTTCATCTTCGACAGCGCCTCGATGTCGCGATCGTCGTCAGTCGAAGGGCTATGGGCCCCGCGGTTCATGAGGTTGCCGAGAGCGCTCTTGGTCCCGAAGGCCATGAACGGTTGCCCGTAGTGCTCGACGAAGTAAGGGAAGGTTCCGAACTTGAGCCAGAAGCCGACGTCGCGGCCGAGCCCACCGGACGACGTCAGCACCAGTCGACGGATCCGCGCCGGACGCGCCAGCAGCAGCATCTGCGCGACGCCTCCGCCATAGGAGTGACCCACCACGTCCACCGACGATCCGAGCTCCTTCAGCCACTGCGCCAGGAGCTGCGCCTGCCACTCCAGCCCATAAGACGCGTCCGGCCGCCCCGAGAGGCCGCAGCCGGGTAGGTCTGGCATCAACAAGAGCCGATCGCGGGCCAGCTCCGGTGCGATCTTGCGCCAGGTGAGGTGCGAGTCGGTCAGACCGTGGATCAACACCAGCGGGGTACGACCACCGGGCTCACCGAGCTCGGCCCAGTGCAGCTCGACGCCATCGATGGTGGCGTAGCGATGCCGAAGCTCATCCTCCATGCTCGTCCAATCTTGCGCCAATCGTATGAGGTTACTCGCGTTCAAAAGCCGTCGGGGTCGGATCTCCACACTTGGCACAGCTACTCAGCAATCGGCGATGACAATCACTCGGTCGCTCCCGGAAAGCACGACCTCCTCGTTCTTTCGGGGATTGATGCGGGTCACGACGTCGCCGACGTTGCCTTTGGCATAGCCGATGGCAACCTCGCCTCGTTCCTTCGCGATCGCCAGGATGGTGGCGAAGCTCGTGCGCGTGTCGGGCTTCAGGTAACGCGTGGCTGGCTTGAGGTAGATCTCTGCGCCCCCCGAGTCGAAGAGATCGTCGAACACGCCAGCGAGCGCGCGATTGGACGCTACCTGTGCGATCAAGAGGCTGCTTAGCCGGTCGCTGACGATGAAATCGTCAGTCTTGGTGATCGTGGTTCGTGAGCGCTTGACCTAGCTCGGAGAGAGCACATTCCGGCGCTCTGCAACGATGGTGATGTGGGACCCTTTTGCAGCGTACTGGTCGAGCTCGCTCACGAAGAGTGCGCCGCGCTCGTTCCAGCCCAAGATCAGAGTGCGCTCCGGCGGCTGCGCTTGCTGTTCTGGCTCGCCGGCAACGGTCAGACCATGAGAAACAAGTAGCCGTGGCTACCGTCGTCTCCTCCGAGCGCGCCTGCATCCATGGCGCGCATTGCGCTCATCCCGATCAGAGTTAACAGACCAGGCTTCTCAGCACCTTCCGCCTGAGGCGCCACGCCCAGAGCGAGCACCAGCGCGCTGACAGCAATGATGATCAGCGTGGAGGCTAGAAAGAGTGCGCCAACGAGCGCGATCGTTCCCCGCGCCATGAATTGTCGAATCTGTAGCGGAGGCGATGGGCGAGGCTGACGGGGCGCATGCGCCTTCTTGCCGGATGGCGGCGCTGGCGGGAAGGCGCAGCGCGCCATGTCCGGGAATCTGGTCAATGGTCCGAGGCGGCCAACGGCGTGACGCGAGCAGTCGACTCGGAGGGCTGGCTGCGCTGTTCGCGCAGGCTGTCGTGGGTGGAGCCCCGCTCCCCTCACTTGCTCACCGTGCGAGCACCTCGACCATCTTCTCTCCGACGCCCTTGGCCGACGCCGGGTTCTGCCCCGTGACCAAGCGATCGCTCACCACGACGTTCGGCTTCCAGTTCGCGCCGGGCACATGCTCGGCGCCGCGCTCGACCAACGTCGACGCCAACAGGAATGGCACCACCTTATCGAGCTTCACGGCGCGCTCTTCCTCGTTGGTGAAGGCTGCCACCTTCTTGCCGTCGACGAGGTGTTTGCCGTTCTCGAGCTTGATGTTCACCAGCGCTGCAGGCCCGTGGCAGACGGCCCCCACGACGCCGCCCGCGTCGTAAATCTCCGCGGCGAGCTTGGCGAGGGCCGCGTTCTCGGGAAAGTCCCACATGGTGCCGTGGCCGCCCGCGTAGAAGATGGCGCGGTAGCTCGCGCCATCGATGGCCTCGGGCTTGGGTGTGGCATCGAGCTGATGCTGAATGCTGCCGTCGTCCATGAACGCCTTCTGGCTCGGGTCCTTCAAGTCGATGCCGTCGAGCGGGGGCCGGCCGCCCTTCGGGGTGGTGAAGTCGACCTCGTAGCCGGCTGCACGGAACACGTCGTATGGGTGCGTGACCTCCGGCAGATAGGCGCCGGTGGTCTCGCCTGTGTCGCCCTTTTTGTCGTGGCTGGTGAGGACGAACAGAACTTTCTTGCTCATGATTGACTCCGCTTTCGTGAGGGGTGTCGTTTGCTGACGGGGCTCAATCTAGTCGCGGGAGCTGATTTGATAATGGGTGCGGTTCTCACATCATTTATGATTCCTGATTGAAAATGGACGGCCTTGCGCTCCGCTCGATCGAGGTGTTTTGTGCCGCTGCCGAGGCGGGCTCGTTCACAGCGGCTGCGCATCAGCTGGGGCTCACGCCGGCCGCAGTCAGCCGCTCCATCGCGCAGCACGAGCTGCTCTTGGGCGTGCGCTTGTTCCGGCGCACCACGCGCCGCGTCTCCCTGACCGACGAAGGCCAGGCCTACTTCGAGCCGTGCCGCCAGGCGCTCTCGCTCATCGAAGAAGCCGAGCGCAAGCTGTCGCAGCGCCAGACGAAGCCGCGCGGCCGCGTGCGTATCAGCGTCCCGACGACCTACGGCCACCATCGAGCACTGCCGGTGGTCGCGCGCTTCGGTGAGCAGTATCCGGAGGTCGACGTCGAGGTGAATGTCTCCAACCGCAACGTCGACCTCATCGCCGACGGCTACGACTTGGTGGTGCGCGCCGGCGAGCTCGGCGACTCGACGCTCGTCGCGCGCAAGCTGGAAGACGCATCGCTCGGGGTGTTCGCGAGCCCGGGCTACCTCGCCGCGCAAGGCACGCCCAAGACGCCGGACGACCTCTCGCGCCATCGCGTGATCGGTTTCGTGCGTCCGAGCACAGGGCGCGTGCTCGATCTGTTGTTCAAGCAGAAAGGTGGCGCACCATTCCAGGTGGCGGTGAAGCCGACCCTGCGCTGCTCCGACGACTTCTTGGGCTGCGTCACGCTGGCGCGCGCAGGCGCGGGTCTCACCCAGGCCTTCCATTTCTTGGTAAAAGACGCGATCGCGCGGGGCGAGCTAGTCGAGGTGCTCAAGCCCTACGCGGGGCGCAGCCGCCCGTTCACGTTGCTGCAACCGTCCGGTCGAGCACCGTCGCTGGCCGCGCGCCTGCTCGGCGACGCGCTGATTGTGAGCGCTGCCGAGCATGGCTCGAGCTGACGACTACACGCAGTCGCACTTCAGCATCAACATGCCGTCGACCACCTCCCACGCTCCCGCGCATTGGTTCCAGATCCAGAGCCCGCCCGAGCCCTCAGGCTCGCATGCTGTCGAGATGCGTCTCTGGTGCGTCACAGCGCGGCGAGAGCGCCGCGAAGGGCGGAGGGCGATGCGGAGCGGAGATAGACGATGGGCGCGTCGTCACCGACGAGGGCCTTCGCCTGATCGCGCAACGCGTGCGACACCATGCCGACCATGATCACGACCGCCGCGACGCGACCGGCGATGCGGCGCGTGCCGTTGGGGACGCGTTGCTCGAAGTGGCGGAGCTCGAGCCCGCGCTCCTCGGCGATGTCGCGGTAACGGTTGGAGAGGCCGCCATTTCCTCCGACGACGATCACCGCGGCCCGGGGCTCGTTGGTGGCCTTGCTCATCATGCTCGGCCTCTTCGCAAGAGCGGGGCCACGCGGCATCCGGCGCTGATCCAAGGCCTATCGCCGGCGTCCGGGAAAATTTGGCAGCTCTGGTCGGCGCCCGGCCGGTGGCCTTTGCCAAGATGGCGGCCCGCTTGCACGGAGCCGCTCGCGCAGCCACCGCTCGTCAGCTCTCGAGCCAGGCGCGCAGGAGCGGAGCCGCCGATTTCTGGCGGGGAATACTCCGCGAATCGCGGCCATGCGCAAGATGTTCGCTCGTACCAGCTCGGCGACGACATCGGCCAACGTGCGCGGCAGCCAGCTCCATCTGCGGCGGAGGTGATGCGACCGGCAGCGTCGCTTCAGCGCGGCCGGCGCGTCGAGCGCAGCCGCGCAAAAGCTGGCGGCGAAAGCGAAGAGGGCTGCGAGCGCGAGCGCCACCAAGGATTGCGAGGCAGCCCTCGTCTTGCCGCGAGCTCGTCAAATTTGGTATCAAGAGCCGATGAACGTCTCGATCTTGAGCGCCAGCTGTGTCGTCGTTCTCTATTTGGGCTGTAGCCCCGCGCCGACGCCGGATGCGCCCGCTGACACGCCGCTTGATCAGCCGACTCGAAGCGACGCCAGCGCAAGCACCAGCGCGACCGCGACAGCTACAGCCAGGGCGGAGGCAACGGCCACGGCGACGGCAAGTGCCGCACCCAAAGCCTGCACCGAGATGGGCTGTCGCAGTGGGCTGTCGATTCCGATCGTATGGGACAACGCCCTCTCGCCCGCGAAGTACAGGCTCGAGCTCACGGTCGACGGCAAGAAGGGCCAATGCGAGGTGCGCTGGCCTTACAAGTCTTGTAGCGAAATGCCCGCGGCGACATGTAGCGGTGAGCTCGCATTCAACCTGGCCACCTCGTGCAAAGCCGACGAGCCGCCCGCCACCGGGATGGTGCTCGGCCCGGTCGAGCTCGACAACACGCCGGAGAAAGTGGCGTTGAAGATCTGGCGCGACAAGGTGATGACTTACCAGCGTGAGCTTCTGCCAACCTACAAAGAGACGCGCCCGAACGGCCCCGGCTGCGAGCCGCTCTGCAAGCAAGCGCGAGTCGAGGTTTGCGTGGGCATTTGCGAACGACACCCGCTGCCGTCCTTCAAACCCTGAGCGACGGGCGGTGCCGGCTGCCGCGGCGACGGGCGAGGGCTTCGCAGCGATGCCTGGCCCGCCTTGCCCAGGCGGCCAATCTTCTTCAGCAGCTCGAAGTTCTGCATGTTGCGAGCGCCGATCTGGATGATGTCAGCGGCCGCCACGTACTCGGGTCCGCATCAGCTGGGGCTTGTTCACGACGTGCGCAGACGAGCGGCCTCAGTCGAAGGCTGCGTTGCGTAGCGCGGCGAGAACCCGAGCCCGCCTCTCCGCGGGAGGCATCGGCTCCGCGGGCGGAGGCGGCTCCGTGGGCCGAATGCCCACGAATGCGCGCGTGCGCAGGTAGCGCGTGACGCCGTCTACGGGCTCCAAGAACGAGACCTGCAGGTAGCTGCCTTGAACGCCGAGCACGAAGTTCTCGGGGTCGATCGCGTCGAGCACGCTGTCATAGGGGATGCCGGCCTCGTCGAGCGCCGGCATCTCGATCTCGAGCGTATCGCCATCCAACGTGACGTGGATGTCGCCCACATTGAAGTCGTCGGCATAGTCGCCCACGAACGCGTCGAAGCCGGCGGGGTCGATCGTGAGATCCGGCGGGTCCGTCGGGGCCGGCAGATTGGCCAGCGTCGCCAATGCCACCTCGGTGCTGTCGCGCAAGTGCGCTCCGTCCGCGCTCGCCAGCGTCACCAGCCCGAACCCGGTGCTGGGCACGTACATGATGTCGGCGGCGAAGCCGGGAATGTCGCCGCCGTGCGAGATGACCTCTACGTCGTGCCAGCCGTCGGTCGCGACCGCGAAGTCTTCGATGAACAAGCCGAACCCGTACGACTGCCGACCGAAGAACGTGTGCATGTCGATCTGCTTCGTGGAGAGCTCGGCACGCGCCTCGTCGGAGAGCACCGCTTCGTTGCCGTCCATCAAGAACGTCACGAACTTCGCCATGTCGAGCACATTGGAGCTGGCGTAGCCGGCCGGGCGCCCCCACGCATTCTCGTAGCTGTCGGGCGCGATCGGGTCGTCGAGATCGGTCCAGCCATCGTTCTTGCCGAACGCGTAGTCGCCGTCTGCCAGCACCTCGTCGGCGAGGAAGAAGGTGCGGCTCATAGCGAGCGGCTGAAACACCGTCGATTGCATGATCTCGCGGTAGTGCTTGCCCGTCGCCTTCTCGGTGACCAGGCCGGCCAGGTAGAAATTCGGGTTCGAGTAGTTCCAGAACACGCCGGACGGGTTCATTAAGTACACGTTGCTCTGGAAGGAGCTACCGGTGAGAAAACTCTCCAGCGCTTCGTCGGTCTGCTGCGAGCTGGGCACGTCGATTCGGAGGTAGTCCGCCATACCCGAGCTATGTGTGAGCAAGTGCCGGAGGTCGATCTGCGGCGCCCAATCAGGCTCGAACAGCTCGAAGTCGGGCACGTACTCGACGGCCGGCTCGTCGAGGTCGAGGTTACCGTTCTCTACCTCTTTCATGAGCGCGGTGGCGGTCAGCACCTTGTTGACGGAGCCGATGCGGAACAACGTTGTCGCAAGCACTGGGTCCGTGCTGCCTTCGCTCTTCACGCCGAAGCCGCGCGCGAAGGTGACTTGCCCATTCTCGATCACGGCGACGGCAGCGCCAGGCGCGCCGAGGTCTGCTAGCTCCGCCTCGACAGCGGCGATCAACGGACCGAAGCGGGGGTCGATGGGTGCACCGCCACTGCCACCGGTGCCGCCAGCACCGCCGATCGGCGCCTCGCCCCCTGCCAGCGCGGCACCGCCGCCGCCCGCTTCTGAATCATCGCCACAACCAATCGCGAGCAATGCTGCCGCGAACGAGAGACATAGGAAGGACGTTTCACGCATGGGGGGCAACATTGGCACCGGAATACTCGTGAGAATATCCAAGCTGATCAGAGCTGATCGCGAGGTTTCAATTCGCGCCGCTGGCTGAAAGAAGCGCGACCGTGAAACGAACGCGGTCTTGAAAGAAAGCTGTCACCTTTCGGGGCGGCTCGACATGGCTTGAGCGAGGCAGGAACATGACAGCTCTCGCGCCCAGCGCTCTCCCCATGGTCGATCCCCGAAACGCAGCCCTTTCGACCGACGCCTTTGCGCGGCTCGTGGCTCATATCAACGCGCGGTGTGCGCGGTTGCGTTCAGCGCGCTGCGCGACCGCGCCGCCAGTGAGGAGATCGCCCAAGAGGCGTTCCTCGTGGCCTGGAAAAAGCTGCCGAGCTTGGCTGAGCCGCCCAAGCTTCCCAGCTGGATCTGTGGCATCGCGCGCAACCTGGCCAAGAACGAGCGACGCAAGTCTGCGCGCACCGACACCTCCGCGGAGCTCGACGCGGTCCCGGACACACGACATGGACCGCTTGAGACGCTGCTCGAAGCCGAGAGCAATGCCATCGTCGAGCGCGCACTGCAGAGCTTGGACGAGACCTACGGCGAGCCGCTGGTGCTCTTCTATCGCCAGGATTTGTCGGTGCGGGAAGTGGCTGCGGCGCTGGATATCAGCGAGGTCAACGCCAAGCAGCGCATCAGCCGAGGCCGCGCTCAGCTCTCCGAGCGCGTACAGCAGATCGTCGAGCAGAGCCTGAAGACCACTGGACCCGGCGCGGCGTTCACTGCAGCCGTGGTCGGCGCCGCGGCGGCGCTGCCCCAAAGCGCGCAGGCCATTCCGGCCGCGGGCGTCGCGCGCACCTCGGGCGGCGTCCTCGTAACCTGGACCGTCGCAGGCGCGCTGATCGCTGCGCTCGGCATCGGGGCCGTCTCGCTGTCGTCGCGCAACCCGGGAGCAGCCAATGGCGCTGTTGGCGTGGCCAGCGTCCGGGTGAGCAGCTCGGAGCTGGCCCAGAGCAGCCCACCGCGCGCGACTTCAGTGGGCGCAGCGCCGACACATCCTTCGCCCGGCCCGCACTTTCGGCCCAAGGCCGTGCGCCAAAAAAAGACCGCATCGGGGGCGCCTCCCAAGGCCGTGGCTGCGCTCCACGATCAGCTCGAGGTGGCGCTGCAAAAGAAGGTCGACCTCGAGCTGCGAGAGGCCAAGACCGGGGAGGTGCTGCGGCTGCTCTCTGATATCGCCGCCACCCCCGTGCTCGTGCGCGGCAGCATCGCGGAGGAGGTCAGCGTCAACTTGCACGCCGTCTCTCTGCAGCACGCCCTGGACGACACGCTCGAGGCCGCCAACGCCGTATGGGACGAGGTCGAGCTGTTGCGTGTCGTCGGCACCCCCGGCGCCGCCGGCCCGGCGCTCGGTGGGTCCAAGGTCGACTTCCACCTGGTCGACATCCCGTTCAACGACGCCGTGCAAGCGATTGGGCAAGCTCTTCAGCTCTCCGTACTCGTGGCAGACGACGTCAAGGCCAAGCCCGTCACCGTCGAGGCGACCGCCGTCGTCGCCGGCGACCTCATGGCGCAATTGGTGAGCGGGGCGGGCCTACGCTACGAGATCGTCCCAGCCATCGAGGTGCGTCCCGCCGACGATGACGAGTAGCCCTCTCCGTTCTTCCCGCGAATCGGGGCCTCGGTGAGGGCACGCCGACTGCCACGTTGGACAAAATTGAACGAACTTTCGGGCGCCCTCTGCCAGCAGCAGTGCGCGCCTTCTACGAGCAGGTCTCGCACCTCCAGCTCGTGTGGGCGCTGCTGCCCGGGCGGCCTCACCCAGCCGTGTGAGGTGCCGTACGAACATACTGCCGACTAATCTCCAATCAGGACGCTGCCCTGCGTGGCAACGAGCGCTCCGTCGTCATGTCGCCATTTTCTGGCGGCAGCGCGGGTTAGGCGATCATGATCACCCAAGGGTCACGATCCGCAAGGGCCCAAAGCACGCGCTTCGGGCCGGAGCCACCAACCACTACTTCAGCGTCAACCACTACTTCAACGTCGCGGCCACCCGCTCGCGCACCCAAGCCGCAGCCGCCCGCGTCCCGAGCTCACCACCCACGTCGCGCGTGCACTGCAACGCCTCGAGCGCTGCCACCACCGCGTCTTCGATCTTCTGCTCGAAGCCGCCATAGCCGAGGTGCGTCAGCATCATGCCCACCGTCAGAAACGAGGCGAACGGGTTCGCCAGGTCTTTGCCGGCGAGCGGCGGCGCCGAGCCATGAACCGGCTCGAACATGGCGATGCGCTTTCCATCCGATGCGTGCAAGTTGGCGCTACCTGCCATACCGAGGCCGCCCTGCAAGGCAGCGCCGAGGTCCGTGATGATGTCGCCGAACAGGTTATTGGTGACGACCACGTCGAACTGCGTCGGGTCCTGGATCATGTACAGGCACAGCGCGTCGACATAGACGTGCCGTGGCTCTATGCCCGGATACTCTTTGGCCACTTCGAAGAACACGCGCAGCCAGATGTCGTGCGCGAAGCGCATCGCATTGGACTTGTCGGCCATGCACACGCGGTTCTTGCCACGTGCTTTGGCCCACTCGAACGCCGCGCGAATGATGCGCTCGACACCCTTGCGGGTATTCAAGTCTTCATTGATGCCGATCTCGTCGGGCGTGCCCTTCTTGAATTGGCCGCCCATACCGACGTAGATACCTTCGGTGTTCTCGCGGAACACGACGATGTCGACCTCCTTCGCGGTGCGCCCCTTGAGCGGCAGCAGCCGATCGCAAAGCACCTTCACCGGGCGAATGTTCGCGTACAGGTCGTAGCCGAAGCGCATCCCGAACAAGATGTCGCGCGCGTGCTCGAGGCCAGGCACACGCGGGTCACCGAGGGCGCCCACCAGCACCGCACGGCAGGTCGTGCGGATCTCGTCTGCGGTCTCTTTCGGGAAGGTGGTGCCGTCCTTCAGGTAGCGGTCGGCCCCCAGGTCGAGCTCCCACAAGTCGAGCGGAAGCGACGCGCGGTCACGAAGCAGCTCCAGGAGCTGCTTCGCTTCACGCACCACTTCGGGCCCGATGCCGTCGCCGCCCAGCAGCGCGATGCGCGTCGCGCTGCTTCCCTGCGCGACAGGTGGCCCTACGCGATCGCTCACTAACCGAGGACCTTCTCGATGGGCACGTATTCGAGGCCGACCGCGTCTGCGACGCCCTTGTAGGTGACGTGGCCGCCGAAGGTGTTGAGGCCGAGCATCAGGCCCGGGTCGGCCTTGCACGCAGCGACCAAGCCCTTGTTGGCGAGACGCACGGCGTAGCTCGAGGTCACGTTGGTGAGCGCCCAGGTGCTGGTATGCGAGACCGCCCCCGGCATGTTGGCCACGCAGTAGTGGACGACGCCGTCGACCTCGTAGGTGGGGTTATCGTGCGTGGTAGGCCTGCACGTCTCGATGCAGCCACCTTGATCGACAGCCACGTCGACGACGACGCTGCCCTTCTCCATCTTGCCGATCAGCTCCCGCGTGACGAGCTTCGGTGCCTTGGCACCGGTGACCAGCACCGCGCCGATCACCAAGTCGGCTGCCATAACGCACTTCTCGATGTTGATCTCGTTCGAGTAGAGCGTCTCGATCGCGCCGCCGAAAACATCCTCCAGATGCGCCATCACGTTGGCCTGCACGTCGAGCACCACCACTTGCGCGCCCATGCCGACTGCGATCGTCGCCGCGTTTTTGCCGACGTAGCCGCCGCCGAGAATCACCACGCGACCGCGACGAGTGCCCGGCACGCCGCCGAGGAGCACGCCTTTGCCGCCGTGCTCTTTTTCGAGACAGGTCGCGCCGACCTGCACCGCCATGCGCCCTGCAACTTCACTCATCGGCTTCAAGAGCGGCAACGAGCCGTCGGGGAGCTCGATCGTCTCGTAGGCCACACCCGCTACACCCGACTTGACGAGCGCCTTGGTGAGCTCGGGCTCGGCTGCGAGATGCAGGTACGTGTAGAGGATCAGGTCTTTACGGAAGAAGCCGAACTCAGCGGGTAGCGGCTCCTTCACCTTGACGACCATCTCGGCGCTCCAGGCATCGGCTGCGGTCGACACCATCGTCGCGCCAGCGGCCACGTACACGTCGTCGTTGAGGCCGCTGCCTTCACCCGCACTCTTCTCGACCAGCACCTTGTGGCCGTTCGACACGAGCGCCCGAACGCCCGCGGGCGTCATGCCCACCCGGTACTCTCGCGTCTTGATCTCCTTGGGGACTCCGATGAGCACGTGCACGCTCCTTGGGGCTCTCGCCCCTCTCGATCTGCTCAGCAAGGGATTGCCGAGCGCAGGTTTTAGGGGCGGGACATTACCAGAAGCCCACCGGCTTCGAGAGTCTGCCCATACGTGCGGCGATCTTTCGCGACGCGCAGTGTCAGCGGGTCTTGCGGATGCCGCTGAGCAAGAGCTCGGCGATCACGCGCTTGCGTCGCTCGGTGGTCGAGTCTGCGCTGGCGTCTTCGGGTAGCAACATCTCGAGCACGGGTGCGTCGACGATCGGGTAGAGCACCAGCGAGAGACCAGCGCGCACCATCTCGCGCGGCTCCATGTCGTCGCGGAGGTCGCCGGCCGCCTGCAGGTTCTTCACGATGTCGACCACCGCCTCCAAGAGCGTGTGCGTCTTTTCGCGAACGATCTCCACCAGCACGCCAGCGCCTGCCAACACCTCGCTGCGCATGATCGCTAGCAGCTTCTGATGCTCGACCGAGAAGTCGACCATCACGTCGATGAAACCGCGCACGATGCCGTCGACACCTTTTGCCGTCTCCAGCACGCGCCAAGAGGCCGTCGACATCTGATCTGCAGCCCGGCGGATCACCGCTTCATAGAGGCCGTGCTTGTCGGCGAAGTAGTGATGAATCAGCGCCGGCTGGATGCCCGCGCCCACGGCTATCTCTCGGAGCCGCGCGCCAGCGAAGCCGTGCGCTGCGAACTCTTGTTCGGCGGCGTCCAAGATGCGCTCTTGGCTGAGCGCCGCGCTGCGCTCTCTTTTGGCACCACGTTCGGGCCGCGAGGAGGCGACTCCTGGCGGCTGGCTCTCGGGGTGGTCTGGATCAGGCCGACGCATCCCATGTTTCGTACTGAATCACGCGCAACTCTTCAAAGCCCTTCCGCACTCGGGGCGTCAACAAACCCAAACGCTTCACATTTGGCACGATCTTCGAGAACAAAAGACTCTGAAAAGTCTGCATGATCGGGCTCTGTCGCACTGCGTCGAGACAATCGGCGACCGGCATGCCTAAATTCTCCCACACCTCTTGCATCAGGAAGCGATCGCGCATGAGGCGCGACGCTTCGATGATGAAGTCCTCCCGATCGCGCAATTCGCTCTCGCTCATCTCGGCGTAGATCCCTCTCAAGCTGAGGACGCCGAAGGCCACATGACGTGACTCGTCGAGCATGATCATCTTCACGATATCGCGAATCAGCGGCTCTTGTGCGGTCTGCGAAATCAGCCCGAACGCCGCCAGGGCAAGGCCTTCGATCATGATCTGCATACCCAAAAATTTCAGGTCCCAGCGGCGCTCCATCAAAATCTCGTCGAGCAGCTGCTTCAGATGAGGGCTGATCGGGTAGGTGAGCTCGACCTTCTCGCGCAGGTAGCGCTCGTAGGCCTCGACATGACGCGCTTCATCCATCACCTGAGACGAGGCGTAGAGCTTCGCGTCCACGCTCGGCAACGCTGAAACCAGCTGCGCAGAGGCCAGCAGCGCGCCCTGCTCGCCGTGCAAGAAGTTCGACAACATGTACGAGCTCGCATGCCTTCGCAGGTTCGGCAGCTCGCGCTTCTTGTCGAGCTTGTCCCACATCTTGGTGCCGAAGATCGGGATGAAGTGGTTCGGAATGTTCTCCGCCTCCGGGTCGACCTTGGTGTCCCACGCGAGATACGTCTTCGCGTTCCACTGCGCTTCTTTGGCCTTCTCGTACAGCGCGCGCAGGTCGTCTCGCCCGGCGTCGTAGTCCCAAACGAGACGCGTCTCGCAAGGCGCGTCGAGCATGTCGATACGCTCTTCGCTGGCAGCCCCGCGCAACCGAACCGAGCTCTCACGCGCCGCCGGCACGCGCCCCTCTCTCCACTCCGAGCCCCACCCAGTCGCTCCGTCAGCAGCACCCTCTTCAACTCGGCGCGAAACCGTCATCCGCTCACTATGCTGTTAACTTTCTTTTTAGTCAACCATGATTGCTGTTTTTGTCAGCAGACTCCCTGTGAGAAAGACGAGCCGCACAGGACACAGAGGATTTTTGTTTCTTCGTGTGAGCTCAGCCGATCGCTGAGGACGTTGGCAGGGTGGACAGCGCCCAGGTCCACGAAGCCCAGCTGCCGTGCAACGCCTCGGCTCGGCACCGACTCGCGTCGCTCCAGCACGAACACAAAAAATCTCCGCGCCTTTGCGTCTCCCCTTTGCGTTCTCTGCGGTAAATGTCCCGCTGGGCGTTTGCGTTCTCTGCGGTAAATATCCCGCTGGTAGCTAGGCCGAGAAGACGCCCCGAAATACCCGCCGCGCTGGCCCGCGCATGCGAATCGCCAGCGTTTCACGCTCGACCGTGATCGACAGCGGGCCGCCAGGCAGCGTCACTTTGATCGGCACGCCGAACGCCGCGCGCTCGGTGTGGCAGGCGGCGACTGCCACAGCGCAGGCGCCGGTGCCGCAGGCCAGCGTGAAGCCGACGCCCCTTTCCCACACCACGACGTCGAACCCCTGGGGACTCGCGCTGACGAGCTCGACGTTGGCGCCGCCCGGAATCGCTTGTTCGACCAGCGGTCCGACGCGCTCGAAGGTCGCGCGGTCGTACGGCTCGAACGTGACCGCGTGAGGGTTGCCCGTGTTTACCCGCAAAAATGACCGGCTGACCCCGTCGAAGGTGAAGCTCTGCTCGGCCTCGATCACGGCTTTGCCCATCTCGACCACCACGTTGGCGCTGTCGTCGCTGCGCGCGACCAGGCAGCGTTTGAGCCCGTCGTCCGTGAGGATCTCGAGGGTACTGGAGCTTTGCGCAGGCGCCAGATACGCCGCCACGCAGCGCAGACCGTTGCCGCACATTTCTGGGCGCGAGCCGTCGGCGTTGAACACGGTCATGCGGCTCGAGCTGGCCCCGCCGCGCTCGACGAACAGCACGCCGTCGCCGCCCACACCCCGACGCCTGTCGCACAGGGCCCGAATCGTCGCGCTGTCGAGCCAGGCTTGTTCGCTCGCCTCGACGATCACGAAGTCGTTGCCGAGGCCTTCCCACTTCTCGAACGTCACGAGCGGCATTTGTGAGGGGTCACGCTACCACTCTGCCCGCAAAACGCGGGCAAAACGTGCCGCAGAAGGCTTCCGCGCCTATGCTGCGCCCGATGTCGCGCCTCCGTTGGTCGACCGCAGGCGAGTCCCACGGGCCCGAGCTCGTTGCCATCGTCGAGGGCATCCCGGCGGGGCTTCCTCTGCTCGCTGAAATGATCGACGACGATCTCGCCCGCCGCATGCGTGGCTACGGCCGCGGCGGCCGCATGAAGATCGAGCGCGACAGGGTCGACATCGTCGCCGGCGTCCGCGGTGGCGAAACCTTGGGTGGGCCCATTGCGCTGCGGATCGCGAACAAGGATTTCGAGAGCTGGCAGGGCAAGATGGGAGCAGCCCCGTTCGCCAGCAAGCCAGAAGCGCTGACCCGACCCCGGCCGGGACACGCCGATCTCGCTGGCGGCCTCAAATACGACCGCCTCGATCTGCGCGACATCCTCGAGCGCGCCAGCGCCCGCGAGACAGCCGCAAGGGTCGCTGTCGGCGCCGTCGCACGCACCCTGCTCGCTGCGTTCAGCATCGATGCGTTCGCGCATGTCACGCGCATTGGTGAGGTCGTGACCCATACAAGCGACGCCCCCGATTGGGGCGCCATTCGGGCCGCCGCTCGAGAGAGCGAAATGGCGTGCGCCGACCCGGCCGCAGAGCTTCGAATGAGAGAGGCCATCCTGGCGGCGTCTCACGCAGGCGACACCCTGGGCGGCGTCTTCGAGGTGATCGCCACTGGGCTGCCACCCGGGCTCGGCAGTCATGTGCAATGGGACCGCAAGCTCGACGGCCGATTGGCGCAAGCCTTGATGAGCATCCCCGCGATCAAGGGCGTGGAGATCGGTCTCGGTTTCGAGGCAGCGCGACGCTTGGGCTCGGCCGTACACGACGCCATCGAGCTCGACTCGACCGGCGCATTCACGCGACCCAGCAATGGCGCTGGCGGCCTCGAGGGAGGGATCACCAATGGCATGCCGTTGGTCTGTCGCGCCGCGATGAAGCCGATCTCGACATTGCGCAAGCCGCTCGCCTCGGTCGACGTCCGCAGCAAACAGGTCTCGCTCGCAGCGTTCGAGCGCAGCGACATCTGCGCGGCGCCCGCGGCCGGGGTTGTCGGCGAAGCAATGGTGCTCATTTGCCTCGGCGACGCGGCCCTCGAGAAGTTCGGCGGCGACTCCTTGAAAGAGATGCGCCGCAACTGGGAGGGGTATGCGCGACAGATCGCTGCCTACGGGGCGTGAGGCTGCCCGCGCGCATCTTTCTCTGGGGCCCAATGGGGGTCGGCAAGAGCTCGGTCGGACGTGTGCTGGCGAGCTCGCTCGCGAGGCGCTTCGTCGACCTGGATAGCCTGATCGAGGCAGAGGCGGGCGCTACGATTCGGCAGCTGGTCGAGTCTCGAGGAGAGGCGCACTTCCGCAAGCTCGAGCGCACCAAGCTGGAGGAGCTATTGGCGCTCGCTGGCGAAGTGGTGATAGCGCTCGGCGGCGGCGCGCTGGTCGATCCAACGATGCGCGAGCAGGCGCTTCGTGCGGGTGTCGTGGTCGGCCTCAGCGCCAATGCAGCAGAGCTCGCACGGCGCATTGGCGGCGACGGTTCGCGACCGCTGCTCGATGACGACCGCGCTTCAACCTCATTGCACCAAAAGATCGAGCGGCTCTTGATCGAGCGCGCGCACGCTTACCGACCGGTGCACTTGACGCGATCGACTGCCGATCGCTCGGTCGCGGAGGTGGCTGCCGAGCTGGAGGCGACCCTGCGACGCGGCGTGTTTCCAATCAGCGTCGGCAGCACCATTGCGTATTCGGTGCGCCGGGCCGACGAGAGCGCGGGTGCGGCGGTTGGCGCGCTGCTATCCGACCTTGCACCGAGCCGCATTGCGATCGTCACGGACCAAGACGTCGCGCCATTGCACCTGGAGCGCTTCGTCGCGGGCCTGGCCGCGGCCGGCTTCGCCGCGCACGAGATCGTCGTGCTCGAGGTCGGCGAGCCCCACAAGACGCTGGCCGCAGTCGAGCGCGTGACCGCTGCGCTCGCGCATGCCGAGTGCGATCGCCATAGCGTCGTGATCGGTCTAGGGGGCGGCGTCGTCACCGACGTCGCTGGTTTTGCGGCGTCCATCTTTGCGCGAGGCATTCCCTGGGTCGCGGTGCCCACCAGCTTGCTCGGGATGGTCGACGCTGCCATCGGCGGCAAGACGGGGGTCAACCTCGGCCAGGCGAAGAACGCCATCGGCACCTTCCACCACCCCGCGGCGGTCGTCGTCGACATCACGTTCAGTCGAACAGAGTCAGCCCGCAGAGTCCGCAGTGGTCTGGCGGAGGTCGTGAAGAGCGCGGCGGTTCGAGACGTGGCGCTGTTCGAATGGCTGGAGAAGAACGCGGTCGCGCTCTCCGCGCGGGAGCCAGCGGCGCTCGCCCACGCCGTCGAGGGCGCGATTGCGATCAAGGCCGAGGTCGTGACGGAAGATCCGGATGAGCGAGGTGCTCGCGCGGTCCTCAATTTCGGTCACACCCTCGGCCACGCCATCGAGGCGGCCTCCGGCTACGAGACCTTTGCTCACGGTGAAGCGGTTTCGGTGGGCATGGTGGCGGCGGCTCGCGTCGGGCGGCACCAGGGTCGCTCTGCACCAGACGTCGCGGACAGGCTCGAGGCGCTCCTGACGGCGCTGGGCCTACCTACTGAAGTGGCTGAATCTTCGGGTGAAAGTGCGCTGGCGCTGATTCGATACGACAAGAAGCGCAATCGCGGCACCCTCCCCTTGGTGGTGCCGGATGTGATCGGAAGTGCGGTCCGATTGCCGCTGTCGGTGGAGCTGTGTGTGGCGAGCTTTCGTCGTGCGATGTCACGCTCTTGATGCCTGAACGCGCGCTTCATATGCGCTACGAAATTTGGTGGTGACCTCGCTCCTCGTCTACACTTCGATCAGGTTCTTTTTTCGCCACCGCCTGCGGAGGCTTGCCATGTCGCGTTTTGTTCACCAGCTCGTTGGGTCTCTCTTGGTTCTCGGCTCCGTCAGCATGCTCGCGGGCGGCTGTGTGGAGGCCGAAGGTCGCATCTTTGTCGAGACGATCTATCCCTTGAACGACGACAAGGTCTGCACGACGGATCCCGAGGTGATCATGTCCCGCGGCTCCGTCGAGTGCGATGACACCGGCTGCTACGGCGGCATCTGCATGCTGGTGCGCAACCAGATGACGTCGTCGCTGAACAACGCGTCGAACAACAACAACGTGGAGACGTCGCTCGTCATTCTCCACAGCTACGACCTGCGATACATCTCGGAAGAGGCGGATCTCAGCGAGGCTGACACCACCATTCAAATCACCGTACCAGCCCAGCCGGAAGAGACTTCTCAACCGGTGTTCGTGACGTTCGTGGACGGCGCAGCGGGGGAAACTTTGTCGGCTTCGCTCGGCTCCGGCGAGAGCAGCGACCTCATCGTGGGCATTCGCTTCTACGGGCGCAGCACGGGAGGTCTGGAGGTCGAGACTCCCGAGGCCTTCATGGGCGTGACCGTCGTCAAGTACTAGATACGGGTTGCTAGCGGCCGGGGACACGATCCGTCTCCGGCGAGCCACCCCGAAGCGCGTCGATCAAGAAGATCAGCGGGCTCGCCAGAAACGCCGTATCGAGCTGCAGGCCGAGCACGAACGAGCTCTCGCGCGACGACCCCAACCCAAAGCGGGCTTCGGCGATCACACCGAGCGCGATCACGTAGCCCGCTGAATAGTTGTAGCTGCGGCTGCCCCAGAAGATCGACGATGCGATCCCGGGCTCGACGCCCCACAACCCCTCGGCGCGCAGGTACGGACCGACCGACGTCACGAGCGGCGCGCTGTCGATGATCGGCCACAACAGGGACGCGCCGCCTCCGAGCTGCAGCTCGTCGAAGCCCAAGGTGACGACCTCCACATAGGGGCCGACGCCGAAATCCGACGGGCCGCTGCGCCCGAACAAGATGTCGCCCCGCGCACCAAGCTCGATCGCCGGTTCCGAGAAGTAGTCGTCGCCATACCCGCGCCCGGCTGCCCCCACAGTGATCCCGACCGTTCCCTGCGGGTCGGCGGTCGCAGTCGCAGCGATTGTCAACGCCGTTCCGAGCGTCGCTGCCTGGGTCCACCCGCGCACGCGAACACCATACACGAACCATGGTATCGTCCCACGCGATGGCTTCGGCTGCCGTTGAACTTCGGGTCGGTGGACAGAGCTATCGCGTGCTCTCGTCGGCGAGCCCGAGCGAGCTGCAGCGGCTTGCGGCCGTCGTCGACGAGAAGCTCTCGCAGCTCGCACCGCCCGGTCGACCGGTGACGCCACAGGCGATGCTGCTGGTCGCCATCGCGCTCGCGCACGACGTCGAACAAGAGCGGCTTCGCAGCGAGCGCATTCGCGCTCACTCACGCGGCGCGCTGAACGAACTCGTAAGCGAGGTCGAAGAGACACTGCGGGGCGCTGGTGATCTGCTCGAGGCGCGCGCTTCGCAGAAAACAGCAGCTCGCACCGACGTTGCCGGACGTGGCTGACCCGCTGCGATTTTTGCGCGCCGAGCTCGACGATCTCGCGCGAAAGGGTCTGCTCCGAACGCCCAAAGCCGCAGCCGGCATCAACGTTTGCTCCAACGACTACCTCGGCTTCGCGCGTGAGCCGCTGGTCGCTACCGCCAGCTCGGGCGCGGGCGCTTCGGCCTTGGTGCTGGGTCACACGCAAGCGCATGCAGACGCAGAGGCAGATCTGGCCGCTTGGCTGGGTCACGAAGCTGCTCTCTTGTTCAGCTCCGGCTATGCCGCAAACGTCGGGGTGCTCTCCGCGCTGGCAAGTCCCGGCGATCTCGTGCTGTCGGACCGATTGAACCATGCCTCAATCATCGATGGGTGCCGGCTTTCGCGCGCCAGCGTCTCCGTTTTCGAACACGCGGACACGGCCTCTCTACGCGCACTCCTGCAAGAGCGGCGTGCAAGCTTTCGTCGCTGTGTCGTGGTCAGCGAGTCATACTTCAGCATGGACGGTGATGCGCCCGACCTTCGCCAGATCCGCGCGCTCGCTGACGAGTTCGATGCGGCATTGGTTATCGATGAGGCGCACGCCATCGGCGTCTGGGGTGACGCCGGCCGCGGCCGCTGTCAGCTCGAAGAAGTGAAGCCAGACGTGCTAGTCGGCACCATGGGCAAGGCCCTGGGTCTACACGGCGCCTTCGTGGCGGGGTCTGCAGAGCTGCGCGCGTACCTGTGGAACAAGGCCCGCTCTTTCGTGTTCTCGACCGCGATCGCCCCCGCGCTGGCGGAGCTCGTCTCCCTGCGCGTAGCGGCAGTCTCCGCGGCAGCCTCCCGTCGCGCGCGCCTGTTCGAGACGGCGAAAGCGTTCCGCCAAGCGCTGTCCCTCGTCAGCACCGCGGTGCTCGGCCAAGGCCCGATCATCCCCTGGGTGCTCGGCAACGCCAGCCGCGCAGCCGAAGGACAATCATTCCTGGCCGCTCGCGGTGTGGACGGCGTCGCGATTCGGCCGCCTACGGTGCCGAGCGGTGCCGCGCGCCTCCGACTTACAGCAGGCGCCTGGATGTCCGCGGCGGAGGTCGCCACCGTCTGCGAAGTGCTCTCGGCCGCCGCCACCGAACTGGGGCACGCCGATGCCTGAGCCTCGTGTGGTGGTGCAAGCCCATCCTGGCTGGCCATGACCTGCCCGACGATGTCGGCCGGCTGGGCGACGCGAGCGGCAACCAGGTCGAGCCGCTTTATCGATTTGGCCCTCCCGTCAGCCCTCACCTGGCGGCGCGCATGGCGCCTCACCGGCTCTCCCCGGTCGTCAGCATTTCGCTCGGCGGGGTGACGGATTGGGTGACGGCGCACTCCAAGGAGCTGACGCTGATCGAAACGGCCGGCGGCGGCTGGTTGCCAACGGTTGGCTGGGCGTTCTCTACGATATTGCCGCCACGATCTAGGGGCCGGCGACAACGATTCTTGCCACCGGTCACCCGAGTGGAGAGCCACGTCTCCGTGTCGGAGGGTGCGGGCCGAGCTCTCGCGGAGAACCGGCGGACAGCGTTTTCTTGCACAGGTGACAACCAAGGGCACCCAGCCCCCTATCGCGCAGGGCAACACTGCAGAAGTGCCGGGTCACCCGGCGCCTCGAGCTCTCGCCCAGGTTGGGCCAGGTCACCCGCCAATTTGTAGGGGTAACACAGAGCATTGGCCCGCTGACGCGGTCCATATGTGGGGCGCCTCAGCAGGTTGCCTGGGCAAGGTTGCGTGGGGAGTTCTCTTTGCCGTCCCCGCAAGAGAGCTCCTGCTTGGAAGCGGTCCAGCGAAGTCGAGATGAGCGCCACTCGTTGTCTGAGTCGCAGAGCGAAGTCAGTGGCCCATCGGTCCGGCCTCAGCAGGCGGCGGAATGTGCCATGGGCCACCGAAGGGGTCAGTCAGCAGACGCGTGGCCCATTGGCCGAGCTGTCACTCCTGTTTCACGTGAAACCATAGAGGCACGCTCCCAGGAACAAGGTCGCCGCACGTTGTCGAGGTCGCCGCCAGGGCCAAATAGAATCACAGGAGCCAGGCAGCCAAGTCGGGCCAGTGCGACGTCGCGAACCTCTCTAGCGCTTGCTGCTGCCACGTCTGCGTCCAGCGAAGAACCCACCACCGCCGCCCACACGAGCTCCGGAGCCAGGTGCCTGCAACCTGCAAGAATAGTTGATGTCGATCACCGCGCCGTGCTGCCGCACGTTCGCGTGCAGCGCGAGTCACGCGCCCAAGCCTGTTGGGCCATCTCGCAACCGCCCCTCCCTTCACAACAACAAACCGCGCCAACCGCTCGGACAGAGAACCGAGGCAGCCCTCAAGGCGCTAACGACGCTGCGACTCCGCACAGCAGCCGGCTGTCGGCCTTCAGCCGCACGCCGGACACCTGCGACCGTTTCACGTGAAACGGTGGAGCAGCCCGCGCTCCATTTTCCAGATCGTCGACTGCACGCCGCTGAAAACCTGAGCGTCATGGGTGACCACGATTTGGACTGCGCCTCGAGCTTGGCAATTGGCAACAACCCGCAGGAGCCTCTCCACTCCGGCACTATCGAGCCCGGTGGTCGGCTCGTCCAGAAGCACGACAGAAGGCTCATGCACGAGCGCACGAGCGAGCGCGACCCGCTGTCGCTGGCCGCGAGAGTTGGTGCGGACCGGCCGCTCGGCGAACGAACCCAAGTCGAAGGTGACCTTCGCGCGCGCCCAGGCATCAGCCGCTGTGAGGCCCTGAATTTCTCCGGCGATCTCGATGTTCGCCCGACCTGTGAGGTCGGCGTACGCCAGGGTGTCGTGTGACAGCAGCCCAACGCTGCCCCGGATCGCCATCTCATCCGACAGCGGCCGGTACTCGACCGTGCCTGCTGTCGGTTGCAGGGTCTTGGCGATCGCCCCAAGAAGCGTGCTTTTGCCCGACCCATTGGGGCCGATGACGATGGCGATCTCCCCAGCCACGAACTTGGCGTCGACCCCGCGGAGCGCCATCGTCGCGCCGTATCGTTTGGTGACGCCGCTCAGCACCACCTCGGTGACGGGCTTCAATGGCGTCGTCTCGGCGTCGCCGCGGCGTGCGACTCAGGCTCGAGAAACTTGGGAGGGTCGACGACCGTCAGATCGTTCTCCTCCATTGTCGGAGTCTCCTCGTTCACCAAAGTGGGCCGACCCGTCTCGGAGTCGCTGTCGTGATCGGCAGGTTGTGCGGCCGGAGCTGTTCCTTGCGGAGCCAAAGTACTCAACTCCGCGCGCCGGGCAGGCAAGGGCGCCTCCGGCGGAAGCTCATGGGTCGGTTCTTCGTCTGCCGAGCTGAGCGAAGAGTCATTGTCGGTGAACACATGCGGAACGGAAGGCCGCTCCGGCGGCGGGCGGTTGGTTCCGCGGGCCCCGAGCGTGCCCGGATGATGGAGCTTGGAGCTCGAGTTTGCGGGCCTCGGGATGGGGTTCGCGGGGGCAGGCGCGGGCGTCACACCGGATCCTGCTTTGGGCGGGGCTGTGCTGCGTCGCGCCTGAACACGCATCTTTCGGAACGGCGTCAGCGCGTCGCTCAGCTCCCGGGCCGTTTGGTAGCGTTGCTCGCGGCGCTTCTCCAGCGACCGCTCGATAACGGTCGCCAAGGCCGGCGACACGTCGCCCCTCAATGAGCGAATCGAGGGGATAGGCACGGTGAGGATCTGCACCAAGAGGGCATTGTAGTTCTTGGCCACGAACGGTCGCTTGCCTGTGAGCGCCTCGAAGAAGCAGATCCCGACGCCCCAGATGTCGACACGCCCATCCAGGCTGCGCTCACCCATCGCCTGCTCAGGCGCCATGTAATAAGGAGTGCCCATCACCATACCGGTACGGGTCAGATGGTGGGCTTGCTCATCCGGCACCATCGCCTTGGATATGCCAAAATCCAATATTTTCGCCACGATGCCACTCGCTCGGTCAGCCAAAAAGATATTGTCGGGCTTCATGTCGCGATGGATGACGTTTTTTCTGTGAGCGGTCTCGAGGCCAGCAAGCACCTGGACGATCACTTCAACCAGCTCGTTCACACCGAGCGGCTCTCCCTCCTGGATGCGCTGGGCCAAGGTCTGACCCCGCAGGCGCTCCATCACCAAATAGGGCGTACCGTTTGCCAGCTGGCCGATATCGAATACCTCGCAGATGTTGGGGTGCCCAAGCTGGCTGACGATGCGCGCCTCGTGGCGCAGACGCGCGATCGCGTCAGGTTTCTGGGCATTCTCAGGCTTGAGCACCTTCAGTGCGACCATGCGGCCGATGGTGAGATGCTTGGCTTCGTAGACGGTGCCCATTCCGCCTTGGCCGATGACGCCCACCACCTCGTAGCGCTCGTCCAAAACTGAACCGACCAAGCTTTTCGATGCAGGCGTCGACAGCACCGGTGCCGGCGGTTGACGAGTCAAGCGAGCGGAACGCCTCTCGATACGGCGCCCGGGCGCATCCGCCGCCTGAATAGGAAGACCTGTCGCTGGGCACGTTGCCCGTGAGGAAACGTGAAGCAGACCGCAGTGAGGACACCGAATCATGCGGCACCGAGGCGCTGGCGACCGTCCCGGAAGGGTCAGCCCCGAACGCCCCTTACATTCCACGAAATGGCACGCGCTGGGAAGCCGTGCGACGAAATTCAACCGGAGGTTGAATCAACAAACAAGATTCCTCCATGCCCCTGGGGCAAAGACGTCCGTAAGCGCCCGCTCCGGTTCGCACTTGAGGAATTTTAGTCTCGCGAGGCCCTGGACCTGTGGAAAGCCTGCAGAAGGACACCCGGTCACTGAGGCAAGAACCGAGGCTGTAGCCTGTTCACCCCAGGAAGCGCCGCGTTATCCCACTCTTCCCTACGGGAGTTATCCACCGATCTCTCGACTGTAACCCAAACGAATCATTGAGCTATTCGAGATATCCCCAGAATCCACAAGGCCTACTATCACGACGTCCATTAATGATCTTGATCCTTATTGGAGAGCACATTGCCCACCTGAGCCAGCCAGCTGAACGCGCCCTGAGCGAGCCCGCAAAGCCTGGTCTCTTTCAGAGATAACCCTGCTAAGACGCGAGCCGTTAGGAGCGATCGGATGGAGTTGGTGGTCCCGAAGAAAGACTTGTTGCGTCTGGTAGCTCGCTGCCAAGGCGTGGCAGACAAGAAAAGCGCGATGCCTGCGCTGTCCAACGTGCTGCTCGTCGCGGAGGGCTCGGTGCTCCACGTGAGCGCAACCGACATGTACCTCTCGATCACCGGCACGACCAACGCTGAGGTCGCTACGTCGGGTTCTGTCGCGCTGCCGGCCCGAGAGCTCTTCGAACGCGTGAAGGCAATGCCCGAGGGGCCGGTGCAAATCGCTGCAACCGCAGGAGCACAGACGACAATCAAAGCCGCAGCGTCACCTCGACGTTTCACGGTTCATGGCATCCCTGGAGGCGATTTTCCGCCGCTACCGCGACCCGATGAACGAGCCGCAGCGCTGTCGATGCCGGTCGAGCTGTTGGGCAAGCTCATCGCGCACACGCACTTTTCGATTTCGACGGATGAGACGCGAGCCCACGTGAACAGCGCGCTCTTCGAGTGGGCCGGTGATCGGCTGCGCATGGTGACGACCGACGGTCACCGACTGTCCAAAATGGAGGCGACTGTCACGGGCAGCTCGGCGACTGCCACGATGCTGATTCCGCTCAAGGCGATCGGGGAGCTTCGTCGTTTGACCGATGACGCCAAGGCCGAACGCAGCGAGAACAAAGACAAGAACGCGGACAGCGCCAGCGTGACCATTACGCAGAGCGGGCCCAACGCCTTCTTCGATCTGGCCGGCATGCGCTTCAGCGTGAAGCTGGTCGACGCGCAATTTCCCCCGTACCAGCAGGTGATTCCGAAGGCCAGCGAGCGCAACGTACGAGCCCCTCGCCGCGCGCTCGCCGAGGCCCTCGACGCTGTGCGTATCGCCGCGAGCGACCGTACGGGTGGCGTCAAGCTCACCACCCTATCGGGCCTCTTGCGCGTGACCAGCGAGAGCCCTGAAAGCGGCAACGGCTTCGACGAGCTGCCGGTCGACTTCGAGGGTGGCGAGCTGACCATCGGCTTCAACGCCAAGTACTTCCTCGACGTGCTGAACGCGCTCGATGGCGAAGAAGTCATCTTGGGCATGTCGGGTGAGCTCGACCCCGCAACGATTCGCCAGGGCTCGGAGTCCGAGAAAGAATCGTTCGTGGCTGTCGTGATGCCGATGCGCATCTGAGCTGGTGACGCTCCGATGACGGGTGCACTTCGTGCCAAAGGCACTGCGTGGACCTCAGTGGACTCCGTCCACGACGTGGACTCTGTCCACTCCGGTTCCGTTGCCCCGTTCGCCATCCGGCGCTTTGCGCTAGATGGCGTTCGCAATTTGGCGTCCGCGGCGCTCGAGTTCGAGCCCGGCATCAACCTCATCGTGGGCGACAACGGGCAGGGCAAGACAAGCCTGCTGGAAGCGATCTACGTGGCATGCACGACCAAGAGCTTCCGAACGGCGCGGCTCCGCGAAGTGGTTGCGCATGCCAATGACGGCTTCACGTTGCGCGCGACAATCTCCTTCGGCCACGCGACGCTCGGCCCGATCGAGCGTGAGCACCTTGCCGCCTACCGCTCCCGCGCGCTCAAAGTGACGATCGACGGCAACGCGCCGACGTCGCTGGCGCAATACGCGATCAGTGCACCAGTCGTGGTGTTTCACGCCGACGAGCTCAGTCTGTCGAGCGGACCGGCGTCCTCGCGGCGTCGGCTGCTCGATCGCGTCGCGCTCTATCGAAGCCCGCTCGGTGCGGTATCTGCAGGTCGCTACGCGAAGGCGCTCAAGTCGCGGCAAGAGCTCTTGCGGCGAGGCGCTCGCGACGAGGAGCTCGACGTCTACGAAGCGCTTCTCGCCAAGTTCGGCGCCGAGCTGACGCGCGCGCGGGCAGAAGCCGTGGACGAGCTGACTGCGCCGACGCAGCGCTCATTTCAAGCAATAGCGGCGCCTGATCTGGGACTCTCGCTCGCATACGAGCCCGGAGGTTCGAGTCATGAGGCGCAATGTCGCAGCGAGCTCCACGCGAGGCGAGAGCGCGACGCGCGCTCGGCCGCCGCGTCGTTCGGTCCACATCGAGACGATCTTGCGCTCTCGTTCCACGGTCACCCGGTGGCTCGCGTTGCATCGCAGGGACAACACCGCGCAATCACCCTCGCGTTGAAGGCAGCAGAGAGCGCGACCATCCACTCGCTCACGGGTCTTTGGCCGATCCAGCTGCTCGACGACGTCTCCAGTGAGCTCGATCCGACCCGCACCGAAGCGCTCTTTTCCGAGCTCCGTGAGGCGCGTGGGCAGGTGTTCATCACCACCACGCGAGCGGACCTTCTGCAGAACGCGCTTGGCCCTGAAAATATGAAGCGCTTTCAAGTAGTTGCAGGAGTGATAGCCAACCCGTAAAGCTTGCTTCAGCGCGGTGTCCGGCCTATGAATTCGCTTCCTCGCGTGTGAGTCGAAACGATGTCCCAATCCGTTGATGTGAGCACCCCGCCGAGCCCTCCTGCCGGCCCGACCAAAGACGGTTACAACGAAGGAAGCATCACCGCGCTCGAAGGCCTAGAGGCCGTTCGCAAGCGCCCCGGTATGTACATCGGTGATGTGCATGACGGTTCGGGTCTGCATCACCTCGTGTGGGAGGTGATCGACAACGCAGTCGATGAGCACCTCGCCGGTGTCTGCACCGCGATCACGATCACGATCCACTTCGACGGCAGCGTCTCGGTCGAGGACGACGGTCGCGGTATCCCAGTCGGCATCATGCCTTCGCGTGGCATCAGCGCAGCCGAGGTCGTGATGACCGTGCTGCACGCCGGCGGCAAATTCGACAACTCCAGCTACAAGGTCTCAGCGGGCCTCCACGGCGTCGGCGTCAGCGCTGTCAACGCCGTCAGTGAGTGGCTCAAGCTCGAGATCAAGCGCGAAGGCAAGCTGTGGACGCAAGACTACGCGCAGGGCGCTCCCAAGAATTCGCTCTCTGCCAAGAGCGACTCGGACGCCCACGGCACCCGCGTGCGCTTCAAGCCCGACCCGACGATCTTCACTATCGTCGACTTCAGCTTCGACATCTTGGCGAGTCGCGTGCGCGAGCTGGCGTTCCTCAACGCCGGCCTGATCATCGATCTGGTCGACGAGCGCGGTGAGACCAAGAAAGAGCGTTACCTCTACCGCGGCGGCATCCAAGAGTTCGTCGCGCTGCTCAACAAATCCAAAGAGCCGCTGCACGAAGAGGTAATAAACTTCACCGCCTCGGGTGACGCGGCCGCCGAGGGCAAGCAGCTCAACGCGCCGGTTCAGGTCGAGGTCGCCCTCCAGTGGAATGGCTCCTACACCGAAGCCATCTATTGCTACACGAACAACATCCACAACAAAGACGGTGGCACGCACCTCACCGGTCTGCGCACTGCCCTCACCAAGACGATCAACAACTACGGCACTGCGCACAACCTCTTCAAAGAGCTGAAGCAGAGCCTGCAGGGCGAAGACTCACGCGAAGGTCTCACCTGCGTGATCAGCGTCAAGCACCCGGACCCTTCGTTCAGCTCGCAGACGAAAGAGAAGCTCGTCTCGAGCGAGGTGAAGTCGATCGTCGAGAACATCGTCGGCCAGAAGCTGGGCGAGTTCTTCGAAGAGAACCCGGCGACCGCGAAGAAGATCATCGAGAAGGCGGTCATCGCAGCCAAGGCTCGCGAGGCCGCGCGCAAAGCCCGCGAGGTCATCCGCAAAGGCACGATGGATGTCACCTCGCTCTCCGGCAAGCTCGCCGACTGTCAGTCGAAAGACCCAGCCGCGAGCGAGCTCTACATCGTCGAGGGTGAGTCCGCCGGTGGCAGCGCCAAGCAAGGTCGAGATCGCCATTTTCAAGCCATTTTGCCGTTGAAAGGCAAGATCTTGAATGTCGAGCGGGCCCGTCTCGATCGCATGCTGGCCTCCGCCGAGGTGGGCACGTTGATCACCGCGCTCGGCTGCGGCATCAACGACACCGGCACCTTCGAGATCGACAAGCTGCGCTACCACCGCATCATTCTGATGACCGACGCCGACGTCGATGGCAGCCACATTCGCACGCTGTTGCTAACCTTCTTCTACCGGCAGATGCCGGACGTGATCGAGAAGGGCTACCTCTACATCGCGCAGCCGCCGCTCTTCCGCGTGCGCAAGGGCAAGAAAGACCTGTACCTGAAAGATCAGGCAGGGCTCGACGAGTACTTGATCCAAAACGCGGTCGAGGGCCTCGAGATCACCAGCGAACGAGGCGCTGGCGCCAGCGGTCAGCCGCTCTTCCGTCTGGCGCAGCGGCTGCGTCGCTTCAAGTCGGTGCTCGCGCACGTCGATAAGCGCTGTGATGCCCGCGTCGTCGCGGCGCTGGTTCGCTCGCAGGGCCTCGGCATCGAAGAGATCAAGATTCGTAGCAGGGTCGAAGAAGCAGCCAGAGGCTTGCAGGCGTACATGCAGATCCGTTACCCGGATCTGTTCCCGCTCACTGTCGAGTCGTCTTGGGACACCGAAAGCGGGTCCGGCGTGATCGACATCAAGCCGCGCGCCGCTGCTAGCTTCCGGCCCTCGCGAGTCGATCTCGCGCTGGTGTCCTCCGACGACTACCAAGAAGCGTGGGGCATCGATCAAGATCTGCGATCGATCGGCGCTGCGCCGTACTCAGCCCGTGTCGACAAAGGCGACAAAGATGCTCAGCTGCTCGCCGACGGCGAAGCGCTGGCCGACTTCCTGGAAGAGCGCGGCAAGAAGGGCATCCAGATCAGCCGCTACAAGGGTCTCGGTGAAATGAACGCAGACGAGCTGTGGGAGACCACCATGAACCCCGATGCGCGCACGCTCTTGCAGGTGCGCGTAGACGACGCCATCGCCACCGATCAGCTATTCACAGTGCTGATGGGCGACCAGGTCGAGCCGCGCCGCGCGTTCATCGAAACGAACGCGCTACACGTCAAGAACCTCGATATCTAGGAGAGCTCGCGCAGCACGCACGGCATGGTTGTAGGCGTGCTGTCGTGCGGGTCCTTGTCGCGCGTCGGTCAATCGCGGCTCGACATTTAAGACTTCATTGAGACGCATGTGAGCCGCCCTCGTCTATGCCAAAGCTCGAAGGAGCTTCGTATGTTCAAAACACTAGCTTGGGCGATGTTCGGTGCCTCGATCGGCGTGTTCGCTTGCGGGGATGGCACCAGCACGGGCGGCGGGGGCGCGGCGAACGAGGGCGGCAGCATGGGCGACGGAGGCTCCGCCGGAAACGACGATGGCGGCAGCGTGAGCGACGGGGGCAGCGTGAGCGACGGGGGCAGCGTGAGCGACGGGGGCAGCGTGAGA
>Ga0105048_10000307_pt1 | contig 72797 bp, 60 predicted proteins | sample MAT05_FD_78382 | JGI IMG/M metagenome (GOLD analysis project Ga0105048, IMG submission 78382) | Freshwater microbial communities from Lake Fryxell liftoff mats and glacier meltwater in Antarctica - MAT-05 | ecosystem: Environmental > Aquatic > Freshwater > Ice > Liftoff microbial mat | place...
GGAGCGAATAGAGTGGGTAGAGCGGCGGCTCCCAGAGCGTGCCGCCGGGAAGCTCGATCGGCAGCGAGTCGGACACGGCGGCACAGAACACCAGCCCGTACAGCGGTACGCGCAGCGGCAGCGAGGTGAAGAGGTACACTGCTCCCACCAGCAGGAGCGGCACAGCCGCGACGATCGGGTCACCGAAGAGGAGCAGGAGCGCCGAGATGCTCGTGACGACGAGGATGATGAACAGCAGGATCCCACGCCCCGGCTGAGCGGCCGGAGTGCGTCTGGACACCGGCACCGCTGCCGCCGGCATCGGACCCGCCGCCGGTGCACTCACCGTCGCTTCACGTCCGCGAGCACCGGCAAGCCGAGCTGTCGGTCAACCTGCCAGGGCTCGAGCACGCGTCCGCCGCCAAAGTCGAGCATCACCACCGTGAACAACGTCGCGAGCACCGCCAGGATCACGCCGCCGACGAGCAGCAGTGCCACGGTCGGCTTCTTCGGCTCCTTCGGGATTCGTGCCGGCTTGATCACGCTGTAGCGATACTTGAAGGCGGCCCGCGCCGTCTCCAGCTCGATCCGTGCGCCCTCGAGTCGGTCGAGGAGGTCCTCGTACGCGCTCGTCGCAATCTTCAGCCGCGACCGGGCGAACGTCACCTCCGGCGCTTCCTGCGAATCGACGGAAGTTCGTGTCAGCCGCTCGAGCGCGGCGCGCGCGAATGACGGCTCGAGGCTTGCCGCCGATTGCGATGCGCGCCCGCCGAGGGCCGTCAGGCGCGAGAGCACCGCCGCCTCGCGCGACCGCAACTGCGCAATCTGCGGTGACGGCGCCTCGATCGCGCGGATGTTCTCCTCGGCTGCGGTCACGTCGGGATGCGCAGAGCCATAGCTGGCACGGAGCTCCTGCAGGCGCCCCTGCGCTGCGACCAGGCGCTGCGAGCGCGACGCGGTGAGGTCGGCAAGCGTCTGCTGCACCGTGCGCAATTCGGACTGCACCGTCAGCACCGCCGCCGACGGCGCCGACGGCCGGGCGGACAGCGCCTCCGGCTCATCCGTCTTCGGCGCGACCCGCTTGGGCAGGGCCGCATTGATCTGCGCCAGTGCCTCCTGAATCGCCCGCTGTGAGGAGGCGACATGTCCCTCGAGAATCCCCACCGACTCGCCGATGAGCGAGAGCTCGGAGGCGTGCCGCTGCTCGAAGAAATTCTGTTGCGCCGTCTGCACGATGCGGTAGCCGATGGCCGCGTTCGGCCAGTCGAGGCCGATCGTCACCGTCCCATCGTCCGTCTCCACCCAGATGCGCTTCTCGAGGAAGCCGAGCATCGCCTCGAGGCGATCCTCTTCCAAGAGCGGCCCCTTGACCGCCTCGACCACGACGTCCCGGACCTTGCCCAGCGGTGAGCGCAGCTCGTCCCACGAGTCCATGAGCTGCGTCTGCCGCATGATCTCGAGCAGGTTGGCCCGCTTCATCACCGCTTCGGCGGCGAGGCGCGTCGGCGAGTCGGACTCGGTCGGCACCGCACGCTTCGGATTGCCGAGTGCCGGCATCACGAAGTTCTTCTCGGCGAAGAACTTCGTCTCGATCATGTAGTGCCGCGGTGTGACCGCGATGGCAACACCGACCAGCGAGAGGAGGCCGGCGAACATCATCGTCGCGAGACGGCGATGGCGCTTGATCGCGCGCCACGGAAACCCGGCGGCAATCCACAGGTTCGCCAGCTCGAAGACCGGCGCCTCCTCGTCATACGTCGACGACGGCAGGCGGCGTTCGCCGAGTGACGCCGACACGCTCGGCCGCTGAATCGCGTACGTGCGCGGCGCGCGGCGGGCCGGTACGGTCTCGTGGTCCGGGTCGGGGTTACGGGCGGGGAGGTTCATCGGAAGGACTCGCGTCCGGCAATCAGGAGGGAAGGCGCGGCAGGATGTAGACGATCGAGAACAGGTAGACCGCGTTGAAGAGGACCATCAGCAGCAGTGTCCGTCGCAGTCCACGTCGCGGCGATGTGTCCCGCGCGGTGAGCATCGGCACCACGACCGTCGCGAGCAGGATCGAGAGAAGGAGGAACTTCTGCATGGACGGTGGCTTGCAGGACGGCCGGTCCGCTACTCGACGACGACGATGTCACCCTGGTGCAGACGGAAGCGGCCGGCAGGGCCCGTATCCGTCAGCGACGCGAAGGTGAACCGGATGCGCACCGGCGTCGGCACCTTCCGCAGAACGAAGATCCGATCCTTGTGAGCGAACTCGGTGAGACCGCCTGCACCAGCCAGCGCCTCCGCCACACCGCTCCCCGGATCGATGGCGTACGTACCGGCCTTGTCCACCGCGCCGAGCACGGTCACGCGGACAGGAGGCACTTCCTCGACCACCACGTTGACGCGCGGATTGAGGACGAAGTTACCATCCTTGAGCGACTTCGTGACGGCGGCGGCGACCTGCGACGGCGTCCGGCCGGCGACCACCACGTCGTTGATCAGCGGCATCGCGAGCTTGCCATCGCTGCGCACACGACCACGGGTGGAGATCTTGTCGTTGTCGAACACCTGGATGGCGATCAGATCACCGACGCCGACGTAGTACTGCGCATCCGCCGCAGCGGGATCGCGCGCCACGAAATCCGCCGCCCACACGAACGGCCCGCCACTCGTCGACGCGCAACCGGGCAGCGCACCGAGGGTGAGGACGAGCGCGACGCGTCGAGGGAAGCGCAGGAGTGCGTGGGACAGGTCGATGCGTGCGGACATGGCGGGGGGGATGGGTGGGGACGGGACAGGCAGGACTGGTCAGCGAGACCCGAGCGTGTAGCCGAAGGCGACCTGGCCTCCGTAGCCAGATGCCGTCACGAAGTCCTTCCGTTGTCGATACGATGCGCCCAGGCCGAATGTCACGCCGGACCTGAGCACACGACGCATGTCGGCCGTGACGGCCTCGGAACGAAAGGACGGGCCGACGCCGTCCGAGGGGGTGCTGAGACCGAGATTGCCGGCCAGCAACAGCGCAGTCCCGCGACGCGTCGTGTATTCGTAACTCACGGTGCCGACATCGTTGATCAGCAGCTGTCCGATGCCGAAAGCCTGGGAGACGGTGCGGGTGACGCCCGCCAGCAGCACGCCAGGACCCGCCGAGTCGCTGAATTGCACAACGCCAGTGGGCACGAGATTCGCGGACGCGCCTGTCGATGCCCGCGTGACCCCGCCAGCCAGACGCAGCGTCCCGGCACCGACGCGTGGCTCCCACGCGGCAGCGATGCTCTGCGTCCGCAAGGGGATGTTCTGCGCCTCACCGTCCTCGACCCGCGCCTCGAACGCGTAGCGCTCCCGGGAATTGTACCGGTGCTGGAGTTCCAGCGATCCGGTGAGCACATGCCCGGGAATCAGGGTCGCGTCGTCGAATCGCGTGTCACTGTATCCCCCCTCCGCCACGAGCGTCGTGAGTGCCGTCAGCCGCTGCTCGACTCCGGCACCGGCAACGGCATTCGTCTGGTTTGCGATCGCAAGCAGCGGGAGGCCAATGCCGGTCACCGCGGCGGACAGCAATTTCTCGTAGCCGGCGTTGACCCAACCGCTCGTGAAGGCGGTGAGCCGCCGACTGACATCGACACGGCCACCATAGTTGACCGTGTTGAAATCCTCGACCCGCTCGTACTGCAGCCACGACCCGCGCGCCGCAACCGCAATGCTGCTCCGAGGTCGGACGCGCACGGCAGTAAACTCGCTGTTCACCCGCCGGATCTGGTCCGGGTCCTCGCCTTCGAGAAATCGCACGTTGCTGTCCCACCCCGCGTCGGCAGTGGTCACGAGCAGCCACGTGCTGCGCTGCTCCGGCCTGGCGCGTTCCTGGGTCATGCTGCGCTGCGCCACCAGCAACGGTGCGCTGGTCACCATCACGACCGCACCCAGCGCCAGCGGACGCTGCACGCGCATCGTGAACCACGCCCCGGTCATCGAACCGCCGAGCCGCTGAGTTCGTCGGCCTGCCGCACACGGTGGCCGGCCACAGCCGTCCCCGTCAGGCGGCGCGCGCGCGGCCGCGTGCGTTGACCCAGCATCAGGCGGAGCGGGACGGGCTCCCGCCCACCGAGCGTGAGTATCGTGGCGGCAACGATCATCAGGTCGAGGCGGAACGAGATGTTCCGCACGTAGACCAGGTCGTAGTGAATCCACTGATGGAAGTCGCCCGTGGCCCGGTCCTTCCGGCAGACCTGCCAGAGCCCAGTGATCCCCGGACGCACGGAGAGTCGCCCGTTCCGCCACGGCACGCAGATCTGATTCTCGCGGAAGGGCGACGGGCGCGGGCCCACGATGCTCATCTCGCCGCGAACGACGTTCCACAGCTGCGGCAGCTCATCCACGTTGAGACGGCGCAACCAGTATCCGACCGACGTCACGCGCGGATCATGCTCCATCTTGAATTGCGGTCCATCCATCTGCTGTTGCGCGGCGAGCTGGCGCTGCATGTCGTTCGCATTCGTGAGCATGCTGCGGAACTTCCAGCACGTGAACAGCCGTGCATCCTTGCCCTCGCGCGAATCGCCATAGAACACCGGCCCCCGCGACGTGCACTTCACCAGTAGCGCCATGAGCAGCAGCAGCGGTGACAGCAGCAGCAATGCCAGCAGCGCGACGGCCGGCTCGGCCATGGCCTTGAGAGTCACGTATGTCGGCACCGCACCGCGGCGTACCGGCTCGGCCGCGGCCACGAGGTGCGGTTGCGCGTTGCGGCGCTGTCGACCATGCGCCGTTGCGTGCTGTGTCTCGCCGCTGATCACGTGATGCCGCACCGTCGCCCCGCGAGCCACGATCGCCCGCGGGAGCACCAGGCACTGGGCCACGACGGCGTCGGCTTCCACACGCGAGCCCTCGCCCACCAACGCCGGCCCGACGACGAGTGCACCGGCACAGACTTCCGCCCCCGCAGCGACGAAGACCGGGCCGACCAGGCGCGCATCGGGATGGATCGTCGCGAGCTCCGAAATCAACGGACGGTCCCGCCACGCCCGATCGCGCGCCGACGCCCCCATTGCCAGGGCCGTGATCCGGCGGTCACCGAGGGCGAGCGCGCCGGCCTCGTCGTGCAGGTCGAAGCAGTCGCCATGGTATGGCACGTCCTGCGACGGGATCCCGCTCGAGGCGAGCTGCATGCGCAGCGCCTCGAGCGACGTGAGCGTCAGCGGCATCGCGACCTGCGCGCAGGCCACCGGCACCACCGCCGCGAGCACGCCTGAGGGGAACGGCCAGGTCACGGGGTCGAAATATCGCTGAATGCGCCGCACCCGTCCGTCCGAATCCGTCTGCACCAGCTCCTTCGTATGCAACGTCGGCGCCTCGAACGCCACGAGGTGCCGGACCATGCGGGCATCGTTCGCGACGGCCGCCACGAGGGGACGCAAGTCCACGCCATCGGCTGGGTAACAGACCGGTGACACGAAGAGGAGCGAATCGGAGGCCGCAAATCGATCGAGCACCGACGCAAACCGTTCAATCGGCTGCACGGACTCGACGACGCCACAGATCGCGCGGACCTGCTCCGCGTACGCCGCGTCTGGCACGAAGGTCGTCAACACCACCGGCGGATGCGATGTCACGCGTCGCAGACTCTCCATCACCTCGTGCAGGAGCGGGTCGGCGGCGGCGGGCAGCAGCAACAGCGACCCCCCGCCGGCATCGTGGCCGAGGTAGGATGGCCGGACATCCAGCAGGACCGGTACCAGTGTCATCGCTGCGCTGCCCGCGCGGCCGGGGCCTGCGCCGCGAAGCCGGTTCGCAGCACCTCGGTCGCTGAAGTCAGCCCCGGCATCAGATCGGCGGATGGAGTCCGGGATCCGGCCGTGCGCGGCTGGAGCGGCACATCTTCCGGCAGATGCGTGACATTCTTCAGGTGCTCGCCGGGCGTCACGAGGGAGCGATCGGCAAGAACCGACGAGTCGACGATGGCGCCATCTCCGACGACGCAATCGTCCCACACGAACGACCGCGTGACGATCGCACCCGACCCCACGATGGAGCGCTGTCCAATGGTCGCCGGTCCGACGATCACTGCGTCGTCTTCCACGCGCGCGCCAGCGGCGAGCAGCACGGGCCCGACGAGCCGGGCCGAGGGGTGCACGAATGCCGTCGGATGGTGCATCCCGTCACCAACGCGAAAGTAGTGCGGCAAGAACGTCGGCCGCTCGACCGCGCGCGACACGAGCCAGCGACTCACCGAGGCGTAGCTCGAGTAATCGAGGACCTTGGCGGAGAGTCCGCGCACCTCGTGCATCGCAACGTGTCGACCGGCGTCATTCAGCCGGCCGAGCAGGCCTTCCTTGATGTCCTGATAGCCGGTTGCCGCGACCGATGACAGGACTTCACGCTCGAACACGTAGATGCCCGCCGGCTGGCGTCGGACGCCGCTCGCCATCCCGCGACGGCGCCGATCGAACTCCACCACGACCGTCGCCGCCGCACCCGAGGCGCGATGCGCCGAGAGCAGCGCGTGACAGTCGAGCGTGGGGATGATCGTTCCCTCGAGGACGATGAAGCGCTCCGCATCCGTCATCACCGCAGCATCTCGCGCGCACCCGGCCGGTCCGCGGGGTTCGCCATCTTCGAAGTACCGCAACGCCAGCGACTCGGGAGAGCCGCTGCCGAGGGCGTCGTGCAGCGCGGACGTCGCACTGTTGGCACACAGCACGGCGGTGCGGATCCCCGCATCGCGAAGCCACTGCAGCGGATACTCGATCAGCGGCGTGTGCGCAACCGGCAACAGCGGTCCGCGCAGCACACGCTCGAACACGCCGTCGCCCCACTGATGCGTGCCGGCCAGCACGATGGCGCAGACATCGTGCGGTGGCTGCTCATCCGGTGACACGTCGGTCGCCGCGTCCGCAGGATACCGCGACGCAACGTCCTCGGCGACGACGAAAGGATCCAACGGCATGAACGGCAACGTCGACACCCGGGGAACAAAAAGGAGGAACAGGCGCGCTGCCACAGCGCAGGCAGCGGGCCGACATCGACTCCGCGATGCCATCGTTCGATTGCGGCGAGTCAATGACGGTCGGCGCTGCGCCAGTTGTCAGGCAGGGACTCTCGGGCCCCGCGGTTCGTCACGCGGCGATCTGTCGCCACCGGCAGCGGTGGCGCTCCTGTCGTGCGTCCAACGTGGTACGGTTCCAACCAGCAACATCATAGTGCGTGTCCAACCGAAATGAATGCAACGCAACACCAACTGCATCGCCACGCTGCGCGACAGTTCCGAGTCGTGACAGGCCGCCTGCCGTTCATGACGCGCCGGCAGCAGGGATGGGCGGACCCATCAGTACCACTCCCGGATTTACCGCGCTCCGAGCACCACCGAGCGCCGGTTTGACCCCACACCTCACCACGGGAACCTTCCACTCGCGTGCATCGGGCACACTGCTGACGCCGCATCGCGTGCGCGGGAGGCGCGACGTCGGTCCCCGAGCCAAAATTCCGCAGCTGCGCCCCTCGCCAACAGCCTTAGAGTATTCTAAGCTTGAGCATGCGCGTCGAGCAACTCCCCATCATCGATTTTGCGACAGCCGATCGGCTGGCTACGAACCCTGTCGTGCGCGTCGGACAGGCGGTGTTGAGCGCCATCCGTTTGCGACGATGTGCCTCGGTGGGCCGCCGTGTGCGCACAGCCGGACGGATCTGGGTTCACGGCGAGGGACGCGTCATCATCAGTGATGACGTGACGCTCGACGGCTCCGCGGCGCCAATCGAGCTGTTCCCATGGGCCGGCGCCGAGCTGGTGATCGGACCCGGCACGGTCATCGGCGGGGGCACGTCGATCGAATGCACCCGCTCGATCCGGATCGGCGCGCACGTCCGCATCGGCAGCTTCTCGCGGGTCATCGACAGCCACTTCCATGCCCTCATCGGCACTCGCCACGTGCGCCCGGAACCGCGCCCGGTCGTCATCGGGGACCATGCCGTCCTTGGACCGCGGTGCATCGTGATGGCCGGTGCCGACATCGCCACCGGCATGACCTACGGTGCCGCCTCGATCATCCGGCAGGAACGGCGGCGCAGCGCACGCTTCCTGCGCGCATGACCGACGAGACCGTTGACAGGGGGAGGGTGCACATCGGTGACCGTATGCAGTTCGCAGGCGCCATGTTTTCCACCACGCTGACGACACTCGAAGGCGCCACCCTCTCATCCGACGCCAACACCTTGCTGAGCTACGGCGTGACCATCGACGCGGCACAGGACATCCGTACCGGGAAACGCTGCCACATCGCGTCGATGGTCCTGATTCGCGATCGCGACGAAACCGGTACGGCACCGGTCGTTCTCGGCGATGACGTCTGGCTGGCCCATGGCGCGATCAGCCAGCCCGACGTGACGAGTGGACCACTCTCCGTCGTGTCCGCAGGGCGCGTCGTGCGCAGCAGCGGACCACCGTATTCACTGGCGCAAGGCGATCCGGCCACCGGCACGCTGCGCGTCGGCGCACCCATGTCCCCGGCTGGGTGACCTGATCACCATCCCCGTGACCGGCGACGCGCCGCCCGTTCGCGCCGTGCGAAGGCCAGCCGCCCGCCTTGCCTTTCTCGATGCGCTCCGTGGATGCGCCGCACTGTGGGTCGTGCTCTATCACGTGCATGCCGCCGGCCAGGCGAAGGCGGCGCTGACAGCCCTTCCGACCCTGGTGCGGACCGCGCTGTTCGACGGCGGCCATTTCGGGGTGCCCGTGTTCTTCGTGCTGAGCGGATTCGTCATTGCGCACTCGATCGGCAATGACCGCGTCGACGCGCGCTACGTCGGCCGCTTCGCGTTGCGCCGCGCCATCCGCCTCGACATCCCGTACTGGGCCGCCATCGCACTCACCCTCGCGCTCCTCGAGCTCAAACTCGCCGTCAGCGGCGTGAGCATCCTGCGGCGCCATGACACCAGCGCGGTCCTGGCGCACATGTTCTACCTGCAGGAGTTCCTTGGCCTCCGCGACATCAACCCGGTCTTCTGGACGCTGACGTACGAAATTCAGTTCTACCTCCTCTTCTGCACCCTGCTGGCCGTGGCGCACCGCAGTGGCGTCCGCCGTCTGATGATCCCCTTCACCCTGGCGGCGGCAACGGCCATCGTCTGGCCGCTCTTCCCTGCACTCCACCTGCACGGACTCTCGCTGTCACAGTGGCACGGATTCCTGCTCGGCGCCTTCGCCGCGTGGGTCGTGTCGGGAACGCTGCCGATGCGGTGGTTCGCGCTTTATGCCGCGCTGCTCGTCGGGACATGGACCGTGTCCGGCGAAGACGTCACCCTCGTCTGCCTCGCGACCGTGATCATGATTCTGCTCGTCGACCGCGCAGGTGGCCTTGCAACCTGGCTGGCAGCCCGGCCGCTGCAGTTTCTCGGTCGAATCTCCTACAGTCTCTACCTGCTGCACGTGCCGATCAGCGGTGCGGCGTTTCACGTCACCACGCGCGTCCTCGGCGGCTCGCCACTGGCCGCGGGGGTGAGCATCGGTGCAGTGCTGTTGATCAACCTCGGGGCGGCGCAGATCTTCTGGTGGGCCACGGAACGCCCCAGTATCGCTCTTGCCCGACGGATGAGGACCCGATGAAGACCGTACCTCCACCTGCGTCGACCGCGGTTTCCCGCGCCTTCCCGCGTGCGCGCACCCGCGCACTCGTCACGATCCTTGCCCTCACGGGGTGCGGTGACCGGACGGTGCCTCCCATGCCGGTCGATGACTTCATCACCTGCATCGCCGACCGTGATGCCGGCAGCGTACGCTGTCTTGGCGGCACCGCTGCCGCGCGCCCATCGCTCGACCGGACGGGGACGGCGCTCGTGCTCACGGGACAACATGCCGACGTGGCTGTGTTGATCGACGATGCGGTGTTCCGCGACAGCGCGGTGACGTTCAGTGCGGTCGTGAAGAATCTCACTGGCCAGCGCATCGGCACGACGAATGGCACCGACGCCGATCCCCGCGGCATCCGCCTCGTCTTCGTCCCTCCCGCCGACACCGGTGACATCATGCCGCTGGCCGCGCCCGTGCCGACCGCCGTGGTCACGCGGGACAGTTCGACCAGCACCGCGGCTCCCGCCATCCGTCTCACCGGAGTGCTGGACAGCGGCTCGGTGTCTGCGGCAGCCGAGGTGACGCTGCGACTTCCCAGCGCGGCGAAACGGGTCAGGTTTGCGCTCGTGGTGGTCGCGCCGGTGCAATTCCCGCGCGGGTGGATCCGCATCACGCCCGCTGCCATCGTCGCCGCCGTGGGACAGCCGACACGGCTCACGGCCGACACGTACACCGCCGTGGGCCGCGAAGCGCTTCCCGTCGCCATCTCCTGGCGCCTCGTCGATGGCAACGATGTGGCCACCCTGTCGTCGAAAGGAGAACTCGCGGGGGTGCGCCTGGGCCTCGCCCGCGTGGTGGCTTCATGTGAGGACCCCTGCATTGCCCCACCGGATTCGGCATGGATTCCCATCACCCTGCAGGGCACCGTCACGCTCGCGGTCGAGCCGCAGTCCTCCTTCGCGATCTCTCGCTTCATCTATGGCGTGAACTTCCTCAGCGATGATGGCGCCCGGATGGCAGCGCTGCCGCCGTGGTATGGTGCCACCGTACCGCCGACGGTCACGCTCAGCCGCCTCGGCGGCAACCGGTTCTCGGCCTACAACTGGACGAACAATTTCTCGAATGCCGGAGCCGACTACCGCTTCCAGAACGATCGCTATCTCGAGCCGACGGCAACGCCTGGCGAGGCGATCCGGCGGCGCGTGGCCGACGCCGCGGCACGGGGCGCGGCGTCGATCGTGACGGTGCCGATGCTCCCGTTCGTCGCGCGCAACGATCTCGGCACGCCCCTCGATACCGCGGGAGCCACGCATCAGCAGCGCATGCGCGAGCACTTCGCGCCGAATCGCGCCGACATCAGCGCCAGCGACGAACTTGGCACCGTGTCGCAGCGCGCGTTCGTGGAATGGCTGCAGGCCCGGTTCCCCGGGTCGGCACGTGATTCGCTGCGCCCGATCTTCTTCTCGCTCGACAACGAGCCGGACATCTGGCACACGACCCACCGCACCATCATGAGCGACACCGCGCGGGGCCGTCGTCTGCAGACCTACGACGGCTTTACGCGGACCAGTGTGCAGTTCGCGCGCATGATCAAGTCCGTCCAGCCGCGGGCCCGGGTGTTCGGGCCGGCAACAGCGACGATCACCGGAATGTTGACCCTTGGCCAACATCCTGACCGGGATCCGGTGCATGGGACGAATCCGTTCCTCGAGGTCTACCTGGCGCAGTTCCGTGACGCGGAGGCCGTGGCGGGGCGCCGACTGCTCGACGTGCTCGACGTACACTGGTATCCGGAGATGGAGGCGCACGGCGCCAGCGTGTCCGATGACATGGCGGCGCAGGACAGCACGATGGTACGCATCCGCATGGACGCCACCCGCTCGCTGTGGGACTCCACGTACAACGAGGGGAGCTGGGTCTCGCGCGTCATCGGTGGTGCGGTCGAGCTGATTCCACGGCTGCGCCGCATGGTCGCGCGACAGTATCCCGGCACGGCGCTGTCGATCAGCGAGTACTTCTACGGCCGCGGCGGAGACATCGCCGGCGGGATCGCGCAGACTGACGCGCTCGGGATCTTCGGCCGTGAGGGGCTTTTCGCCGCGACGCTCTGGCCGCAGGCGCAACCGGCTGCCTATGGCGGCAGCGGTGAACGCGCCTACGCGTACATCTTCGGTGCATTCCGCCTCTTCCGCGACTACGATGGAACTGGTGGCCAGTTCGGCAGCGTCGGTCTGGCCGCGCGCAGCTCCGATCTGGCGCGAGCGACCGTCTACGCGAGCGTGCGCGTAAACGGCACGCGGGTCCTCGTCGTCAGCAACCACACGACGCGTGAGATCGACGCCGTGATTCCGATCACGAGTGGCCCGCAGCCACGTGGCGCGCAGGTGTGGACGATGCGTGATGGCGCGCCGGTGCCACTGCGCGGTGCAGATCTCGTGACGACGCCTGGCAGTGCCCTCTCGTTCCGGATGCCGGCCCTCTCGGCCTCAACCCTCGTGCTGATGCCCTGATTCCGTTGGCATCATGGCACCGTCGGGGGCCGGCGCGTTGCGCGCCCGGATCCGAACGGTGGGAGCTGCCACTTCCACGAGGCTGTGCTCCGGCACTGACGACAGCACCACGGCGTTCGCCATGATCTTGGTTCCCCGGCCGATGGTGATTGGACCCAGCAGGCAGGCGCCCGGGCCAACGTGCACGTCCTCATCGAGCGTCGGGCCACCGACGACCCGTGTCACCGGATCGATGCTGACTCCAAGCGTGACGGACTGGAACAGGATGCACCCGCTCCCGACCCGCGCCTCGCGACTGAGCACGAGCGCCGTGCCGTGCACGATCGCGACGCCGGGCGCGAGCTCGGCATCCCAGTGGATCTCCGCGCCGTAGACGTGGCGAATGAGGCGTGACTGGATCATCGCCAGCGGCGTCAGATGCGCCGCGCGCAACAGCCGCATGACGCGATAGGCTATCAGCATCTGGAAGCCGATCCGCCGCACCGCATCTGCCGGAAGCGACCCGCCGCCGGCGGCACCACCGGCCCCGTAACGTTCGTCGCCGCGACGCAGTGCAGCATGGTCGGCCCGCACCGCGTGCACGAAGGCACGGAAGGGATTCACCGAAGTGTGCGGCCAGTGCGCAGCGCTCTACCGGCCGCGCGCATCACGGGCATACACTTCGAGATACGGCTCGGTCGTGGCCGAAAGTAGCGCGCTGAATGCATCCAGATCGAGCCACTCGGCACTCTTCAGGTCCTGCTGCGACGAGAATGCCTCTGCAGCCGGCTCCGCACAGTAGTTGAAGCGCACGCCGGGCATGATCGTCGCCAGACGCTCCGCGATCATCAGCCCTTCCGCCCGGAAATCAGGGAGATTCAGCTCGAAGGAGAGGTACGGGACCGGCGACGAGAGCCCCTGGATCACCTCGAGTTCGAAACCTTCCACATCGACCTTGATGTAGTGCGGCGTGCCGTGCCGGGCAATCATCGCATCGAGCGTGACCACACGGACGGGGTACTGCTCCTGGAGCGTCAGTGCGGGCCGTGAGGTGCCGTCGGCGTGACCGAGCGACTCGACCCACTTGGTGCTCAGCGTGTTGTAGGCGGAGCCCGCCTCGATCACGTTGAACATCAGCTGCCCCGCCTCGGCTCCAACGGCGGCATCCACGATCGTCACCGCCGGAGTGCTGCGGAACTTCTTGCGCAGGATCTCGACATTGCTCCGGTCCGGCTCGACACAGACGACCGTCGGGGCGAGATGCACGAACACTTCGCTCTTGAACCCGCGGTTCCCGCCGACGTCGAAGATCACCGCATCGTCGGGGAAGGGGCCGAGCGCACGACGGTAGAACGCGACCTCGGCCTTCCGCCCGCGAACCTGATCGGGCCGGAACACCGTCAGGAAGACCTCGTAGACGAACGAATAGCGCAACGCATCGAAAGCGCCGACGCCTGTCAGCAGTCTCTTGACGGTATCCTTGACCATATGCGGCAGAACTCGGGTGCGGGAAAGGCATGCCTGACTGGCCAGACTGCGCAGCGCCGCGCTCCTCCGGTTCGTGCAGATGTGCTGCAATGAAGAGTACCGTGCCCGGACGCCCACACAAAGACGCAGATAGCCCCGCGGGCGCCACACTTTGCCCGTGCGCCTGGCACCGGTCCGGCCTGCTGTGCGTGCCGGCGTGGTCTGCATCCCGTCATCTGCCGTGACGCACGAGGGGTGGCAACCGTCAATGCTCGTCTTCTCGTGACCATGCGTCGTGCGTATTGTTCCGCTCCGCGCGGACGACGGCGACCGCGCAGCGCCCCGCGGCTCCGCACCACGGGAGCCGTGCCCGTCCACCGGATGCGTTGCGTGTCCAGGCTGTGCCCACCGGAGATCGAGCGTCCGTGAAGCTGCTGTTCGTTTCGGTGGATTTCCCGCTGCCGGCTGACCGGGGACTGCGCGTTCGCACGCTCACCCAGCTCCGGCTCCTGGCGGAACTCCCGTGCATCGAACGGGTCACGCTCCTCTCGCTGCACAACGTCCCCGTTCCGGCGGATTGCGTCGCAGCCCTGCAGGCGGAACTCCCGGTGGTCCGCTGTGAAGCGCCGATCTTCCAGCCGATCCACATGCGGCAGCACCCCGACACGCTGCCTCGCCTGCTGCGGCTCCGACTGCTGCACGGCGTGCCCTACATCGTCGGCAAGTGTGACAACGCCGCCATGCGCGCGCTGCTCACGCAGCACCTCCAGGCGACCGACTACGACATCGTCTACCTCGGCTCCCTCGGCATGGCGACGTACCTCGCCGACGTCCGCCGGCACGCACCACGTGCGCGCGTCGTCCTCGAGCAGCACAACGTCGAATGGGAAATCTTCGACCGGCTCGCCGACAGCTTCGGCCCACGCATGCGGTCTCTCGTGCGCTGGGAAGCGCGCGGCGTGAAGCGATACGAGTCCCGTATCATGCCACTGGTCGACTCCGTCATCGCAATCTCCGGGACGGACGCCGCCGCATTCCGTAGCATGGCCGGCATCGAGGCCGTCGTCGTACCGCCGTTCGTCGAGCCGCGCGCGCACCGCGCCGAACGTGTGCAGACACCGGCGCTCGTGTACGTCGGCGTGCTCGGCTGGCAGCCGAACGTGCAGGGCCTCGACTGGTTCTGTCGGGAGGTGTGGCCGCGGGTGTTGGCCAGCGTGCCGACGGCCACACTCACCATCGTTGGCGGTGGCCTGCCGAAGGATGCGCAGGGCGTCCCCGTGATGCCCGAACACTGGCGGCTATCCGGTATCCGCGCCGCGGGTTATGTGGCCGACCTCGAGACGATATACGCCGACACGATCGGGCTCGTGGCGCCAATCATCGGCGGCAGCGGCGTGCGCATGAAACTGCTGGAGGCTTTCGCCGCCGGCATGCCGACGGTGACCACGACCGACGGCGCCGCCGGACTGCCGGTGGCGGATGGTCGCGAGCTGCTCATCGCCGACACACCACAGGCGTTTGCGAGCCATGTCATCGAGCTGCTGCGTGATCCGATCCTGCGCGACCGGCTGCGGCAAAACGGAACCGCATATCTTGCTGCGAACCACTCGGCCGCGATCGGACGGGCGCGGTTGGCCGGAGCGCTCGGGGTCACGGTTGCCGCATCGACAACGACCTCGGCTCACGCAGTGCGCGGGGTGACATGAGACTCGCCGATCCCGGTCCGGCGCCCGCCCCCGAGGTCGTCGGCCAGTCGGACGATCACGCCGAGTCGGCCGCGCGGGATTTGCGCACCGCGGGGCGCAACGCCGTCACGCTCGGCACGTCGCTGCTGCTGACGTGGGGCGTGGCGTTTCTCGTCCGATTCCAACTGCCCCGGTACCTGGGGCCGGAGCTGTTCGGCGCGTTCAATTTCGCCGATGCCTTCTCCGCCGCGTTCTTCGCGCTGGCGGAGCTGGGCGTCGACATGTACATCATCCGCGAAGTCACCGTCCGTCGGAAGCATGCCTCGGAGTTCGTTGGCGGCGTGCTGGTCGCACGACTCGCAGCGGCGCTGGCGCTGATGGGCGCAATGTGGGTCGCACTCAGCGCGTCGGGTCGGCCGGCCATCGTGCAGCAGGCCGTGCTCGTGTTCGGCGTGGCTCAGCTCGCGATCATCAACAACAATTCGCTCGCGGCGCTGCTGCAGGCGTCCACCAACGTCGGACGGCTCGCCGTCGCGAACGTGCTGTCGAAAATACTGTGGGGGGTGGGACTGGCCGTCGCGATCGTGCTCCAGGCGTCGCTGCCGCTGCTCGTCCTGCCGCTGCTCATCTCCGAGTTGGTGAAGACGGCGATGCTCCTCCCCGTGCTGCGCAGCGCGGCCGGCGTCCGCTTCCGGGTCGACTGGGCGGTGACGAAACTGGTACTGCTCGCGAGTGTCCCGTACTTCGTGAATACCGGCGCTGTGGGCGTGGGTGCGCGGCTCACGGCCGCCGCCCTCGAGTTCGTGACCGACGACAAGCGCGAGGTCGGCTGGTACGGCGCCGCCGCCAATCTGGCCGGCCTGGCGCTCCTGCTCTCGCCACTCATCAGCTGGGTGATGATGCCGCTGCTGGCCCGGGCGCGCGAGCGCAGCGAGCGTGAGGCCTATGCAATCCTGCGGCGCGCGCTCGAAGTGCTGGTGGTGCTGATGGTGCCGGCGACGCTCTTCATCGTCCTCGCGGCCGATGACGTGGTGCGCCTCGCCTTCGGCCAGCGCTTCGCGGAGGCGGCACCGAGCCTGCGGGCGCTCGCCTTCGACTTCATCCCGATGTACGTGGCCATCGTAGCCTCGACGATGCTCATCCTGAACAAGCGACACTGGGAAGTGACTGTAATCTCGCTCGCCGCGATTCCCGTGCGGGTACTGGCGATCGGGCCGCTCTCGGCGCTCTGCGGCCGCTGGCTCGGCACGGGCGGCGTCGCAGTCGGCGCCGGAATCACCGAAGTGCTCGGCATCACGCTCACGGCCGCCGTGTCGCTGTACCTCTGCGGCCGGCAGGCGGTGGACCGTCGAGCCATCGTGGCGACGATCAAGTCACTCGCGGCAGCGATGGTGGTGGTCGGCATCGATCGCCTGCTGCTCTCGCTCGGCCCGGTGCGCCTCGTGATCGACATGGCGGCTTACGCGGCCATCGCGCTGGCGATCCGAGTGGTGACCTTCGACGACGTTCGCAACCTGTTCAGCATCATCAAGGCGGGCCGGAAGGGTGAAGTGGCCGCCATCGTGAGTCACGCCTAGCCGGCGTCGCGGCCCGGCAATCGGAGGGAATCCCGGAGCACCGGCAGCAAGTCGCCGACACGCGAGACGTTCACCATCGCCTCACTGGCGAGGCTCACACCGAACGCCTGCTCGAGTGACAGGAGAAGGTTGAGCATGCCGAGCGAATCCCACGCCGCGATCGTGTCTCGCGACTCATCCGGCTGCAGCGGCGATGGCAGGCCAAAGGTGCTGGCAACCACCTCGCACACCGACACCATGTCGAGCGCACGCGCCGCGTCACCCTGCCCGCCCACCGTGACGATGCGTGCCGGGTTGCCCGCAACGTGTGCCGCTGGCGCGACACTGCCCGTGACCACGCTGCCGGCGTCGACCACCGCGCCGGCACCGATCGTGGAGCCGCGCAGCACCGTCACACGTGCGCCAAGTCGCGCGCCGGCACCGATGTAAATCGCACCGGTCGATCCAGCGGAGCCGTGGCGTCCGGCCTCGTGGAAGTCGGTGTCCATGAGCATCACGAACGGTCCCAGGTGCGCACCGTCCCCGATCGTGATCTGCTCGTGGCAGGCGATGGCAGCACCGTGGCCGATCACGACGTCGCGCCCGATGCGCAGGTGCCCGCGCGGGCCCGTCACGAGGTGCGACATCGCCGGAGTGGACCGGATCACCACACCGTCGTCGATCGCGATGCGACCGGGATTCTCGACGTGCAGCGTCCCCTCGACCACCACGCCCTGCCCCACGGCGGTGCAGCGACGCAGCGCACGAAGACCGGTGCCGCTCATGCGCCGGTGAGTTGCGGCCGGGGATCGCCGACCCACTCCACCGCGATGCCATCGGGCTTCGCGAACGGGTAGGCACAATCCCAGCGGAACTCGACACCCGCGTCATCGCGATCCAGCGCCGACGCAAGCAGGAGCTCATGGCACGGCCTGTTCTTCGCCGTTCCGGCGTAGCTGACGGTCAACCTGCCGCAGCCGTGTGCGCGAGCCCACTCCACGGCGAGATGCAGCAGGCAGTGCTCGATGCGCCGACCCATCACCCGGCAACTGAGCACGAAGTCCGTCACGTGACAGGCATCGTCTCGCATCTCGAGGCCAAGAATGCCCGTGAGCCCCGCCGAACCGAATTTGTCGGCCACCGTCACCGCCCACAGTGCCCGACCATCCAGCGCAGCCCATGCCGTGAGTTCCGCCTCGCCGAGCCGTCGGGTGCGGAGGTTCATCTGATTCGTCTTGTTCAGCAGCTGTGCGGTGCGGGCCAGATTGAGCGCCGACAGCGGCTCGACCGTGATCGCGATCCCAAGACTCACGAGCCACTCGTCGATCGAGCCGACGGTGGCACGCACCGCGCCGCGCTCCCGTTCGGCGGCGTACAGCGCCGTGCGCTCGGCATCCTCGCGGCTGATGGCCGGCGCATCGAAGCACCGGAGCGACTGCAGTCGCTCGACGTAGCGGAGTGTGTCGTCCGGCCACTCGGGCACGAACACCTCGGGCAGCGTCTCCCGCACGCGGGCGCGCTCCGCTGGATTATCGTCGATGAACACCACCGACTGCAGTCCGAGGTTCAGGTCGGCCGCGAGATCCGCGATGTTCTGCGCCTTGTCGTGCCAGTTGATGCGCCAACCCACGAAGTCGCTGCGGCGCAGCACCATCTGCGGATGCCGGTCGATCGCCTCGAGCGCGACACTCTCGGTGTTCTTGCTGACGATGCCAAGCACGATCCCGCGCGCCGCGAGGGACCGCACAGCATGCTGGAAGTCGACGAACGCCTCGCCGACGCCATCATGGCCGCCGAGCTGCAGGTTTTCCCAGCCGATGTCACCGACGATGCCGCCCCAGAGTGTGTCGTCGAGGTCGAGCACCAGCAACTTCCTCGCCTGCCCCAGCATCGCACGAGCCGCCGCCTTGAGGTCCAGCGCCACCTCGGCGAACAACTCCGGCGGAAACGGCACCTTGCCCAGGTACCATGCCTTCGCCATCGAGCGGCCACGCGTGGCGCTGGCCGCGATCCATCGCTGCGCATCGAGGACGAACACGTTCGGCAGATCGGCGAGTTGCGCCATCAGCCGCGCATTCGCCACCGAGAGTGCCCATGCGATGCCACCTGGCCGCATGTCGATCAGGCCCAGGCCGCGCTGGTGCGCCGGCTGCGTCCACGTCGGCACACAGATCATGCGATACGCGCCGGCCGCGTGGCGCACGAGTGCCGCGAACGCCTCCACGTCGGCGCGCAACGATGCCTCCGTCGCACCACGACCGCGCACGATGGCGTCGAACGACGGGAGTGCGAGTTCGGGACGCGTCCACACCAGTGCAAAATCGGCGGTAGCCAGCGATGACGGCCCTGACAGCAGTCCCTGTGTCGTCTGGCAGAACGGGGCGTCCACGACGTCCATCACCGGCCCGTCGGTCGGATCGGCGAGTCGCAGGCCGAGATCGCCGACGGTGAAGTCGGCGAACACGACGCCGCGCCACGGTGCCGCGTGCACGAATGGGATCGTGTCGCGCGGTGGCGCAGCCCGTGGGGCAGGCGCGAGTGTGCCCGCCGCTTCCGGCGCGTCGCCGATCGAGCGGATGACACGGGCGGGAATGCCACCGGCGACGACGCCCGCAGGGATGGTCCCGGACACGATGCTGCCGGCCGTGATGACGGCACCCTCACCGATGCTGGTGCCCGGAAGCACGGTCACACGTCCGGCCAGCCAGGCGCCGACACCGATGGTGATCGGTGCCGAGCTGACTCCGTCCGGTGCGCCGATGACGGTGTCATCGATGATGCAGTACGGGCCGATGCTGACGCGGTCCGCGATCGTGATCCGGCCGGCGGCCCGGATCGAGGTCCCGTAGTTCACGTGCACGCCATCACCCAGCGCGAGACTCGCGCCCTGCTGCGCCACCAGTTCCACGGGACTGAAGGTGCTGGTGAGGGCGAGGTCGGAGCCGATCACGATCGCGCCGGCGTTTACCACTCGTGGGCGCCCGACGGTGCGTGCCCGCACACCGAGGCGCGTCACGCCACGCAGGTAGGACGGCGCCAGCAACGTGCCGAGCAGGTAGCGCACGCCCTTCCGGGCGCGCTCCGAGAGCGGGAGGTCGCTGTCGCGCTCCAGGCTCTGCCGAATCTTCCGTACCAGTGCACTCATGCGGGTAGGACGGGTCGTGCGGGGCGCGGGTCACGGCGTGCCGGCACCGGCAGGCCAACGATCAGAGCGCCCCGTCCATGCGAATCACGGCCGGCAGCGTGCGAAGCAGGATCATGGCATCACGCGCGAACGACCAGTCGGCAATGTAGGCCGACTCGAGTGCCACGACATCCTCGAAATGGATGATCCGGTTCCGCCCCGAGACCTGCCACGGTCCCGTCAACCCCGGACGCACATCGAGCCTGATCAGATGACGGGACTGGTAAAGCGCCACTTCGCCGGGCAGCGGCGGGCGCGGCCCGACCAGCGACATGTCACCCCGGAGCACGTTCCAGAACTGCGGCAGCTCGTCGAGGCTGGTCTTTCGCAGGAAGGCCCCGAACGGCGTGATGCGAGGGTCGTGCGCGATCTTGAAGAGGGGCTCGTCACCGTAGACATTTCGGGCGCGGAGCTCATCCTGCTGTTCCTCGGCGCCCGCGATCATGCTGCGAAACTTCCACATGTTGAAGCGTCGCCCTCCCTGGCCCACACGGACCTGACGGAAGAGCGCCGGCCCGGATGACGTCAGGCGCACCGCGACCGCGATCAGCACGAACAGCGGGGAGAGCACCACCAACAGCAGCAGTGAGATGACGAGATCCATCGCCCGCTTGACCACCAGCTGACGCCCGCGCTCTCCGGGTCGGACGAGGCGCATCAGCGGGTCGCCATGATGGAAGACGAGCTGCGGCTCGAAGCCGTGCAGGTTCAGCGTCCGCGGCAGGCAGACCACGTTACACCCCGCCGCATCGGCGACTCGGGCGAGTCGCTCCGCGAGCGCATCGCTGAGGTGGCCGTAGAGCACCACCGTATCGGCGCGATGCTCATCGATCAGCCGCATCATGGCGCTGGTGGGACCGAGCACGCCGTCGGAGGCCTCGCACTGCGTCGCGTCGACTTCACCCACGAACCGAAACTCGGTCGTGTCGGCGTAGGCGCGGTTGTTCCGGCCTGCGCGCAGATCGCGAGTCGGTGCCACGAGGATGGTGCGCAGCGCCAGCGAGGCGCGAGGGCGCAGCCGGTCTACGATCAGATCCAGCGAAAAACGCACCAGGGCGAGCGCCGCCGCGATCGCCAGGCCAATGAAGGCGACGCTGAGCAGGCGGGTCAGCACCGGCGGACTGAACAGGTTGGTCCACGCGACCATCACCACACCCAGCAAAGCCCCGAAGACCACGCTGCGCACATGGCGCTTGCGCGCGCCGCCCACATACCCGCCGCAAATCGTCAGGCCCAGCAGCACCGCGGCCTGCAGCGGCAGCGTCGGGACGCTCCCCGCCGGAACGATCGCGGCGAGTGCCGTCGCGACGCGCGGGCCAAACCACGCCAGATCGCGTGCGGCGGAGAGGATGATGCGCAGGACCTCGAGTGTCGCGAGGTCCACGGCCACCAGTACGGCCACGCGCAGGATGGACCGCCGGAGGTGGCGCCACACGGCATGCGGGGCGCGGGCGTGGAGCACGTCCGGGAGCGGGACGCCAGCGTCGGAGCCCGCCCCGCCGATGCCCAGCGACAGGGGGACCTCGGACGCTCGCACACGCGAACGAGCCCGAGCGGACAATGGCCGCGGCGGTGTCATGACGCGGCGGACGCCGCAAGCTTGAACAAAGAAAACACGCGGTAGGTCAGCGGCTCGATTGGGTCTCCAGCGGCGGGTGCCGACCAGAGGCGCTGGACTGCGAATGACCGGTGAAGGCTAATCGCGTCCGCCGCCTCGCGCACCGGCGGTGCCGCTCGTATCCACAGGAGTGTCGGCTACGGCAGCCGCGGGTGCACTCTGAACTCGATCGAGATATTGCGCTTGTCGACCTGCAGTTCCTCATTCTGGAAGCAAAGGCCCAGCGCCTGCCAGTACAGGTTGAGCCGGTTCTGGACGCTCAGCGAGCCGTCCACGATGCCGAACGGCGCGCGCGCTGACCCGCGGACACCGTACGCGAGGCTCACGTCGTGCTTGCAGAGGCCGTTGCCGAGCGGCCGTGGAATGGTGTAGAAGCTGTCGTCATCCCACCGGATCCGTGACACGAAGAGCCCGGCCGAAGCGGCGCGACTGGCGACGTCGAGACCAAGCCGCTGCGTGACGCTGCCCGGTCCGATCGCCGCCCCGAGCACCTGGCCTTGCTGTGTGAAGCCACCCTGCACCGCGCGACTGGTATACCACGACCCAACGGCACGCTCGCGGTAGCTCGAGCTCTGGTTGGTCTGAGAGTACTCCGCCGAGACGCGTGCCGTCCAGTCGCGCCAGGGGAGCGGGCGCACATGCTGGAGGCCGATCGTGAGTGCCTGCGTATGGTTCGGCGCCTCGAAGAAATCGCGCACGCCGAGCGGCAGTTCGGCTCGCGCCCATTCGAGCCAGATCTCGGTTCCATCGTCGGGGAGCCGCCAGTTGGCGAAGAGGCTGAACAGCTGGTCGCGGCCTGCGTACTGCGTCGAGTCGCCGCGGCCCAGCGCATTGGGCGCACCGACGGGGATCAGCGGGTCGAGGACATGCTTGATCCAGGTGTTGCCGAGGCGGGGCGCAGCCACCAGTCGCGCGGCGCCGACGGTCAATCCCTTGTCGAAGTCTGGCGTCCAGGTCGCGACGAGCCCTGCCAGCGAGCGCGAGCTATCTTCCGGCACCAGGAAGAAGTACGGCGAGAACGACAAGCCGCCAAGGAAGTAACGGATCTCGATATCGCCCTTCGCACGCAGCGGCTTCGCGGTCCGCACGTAGACACGCGGCGCACCGGCGGCTTGCGAGCTGAGCAGGAGGGCGTTGTGCATTCCCGGCCCCCACCATTCCGATTCGGTGGTGAAGCCGGCCTCCAGCCGAGTGTTTCGATACCAAAATGCGAGCGCCCCCGTCTCGAAGCGGCGCACGGGCGTGTCCCCGAAGCGGCGGGGCATGTCGAGCGACCGTGGCATATAGTGGTACGGTGACGCCCACACACTGTAGTCCTGGCGCAGCGGCGGCACGATCTGTGGGTTCGTGACGAGGTCGAACTGGGCGTTCTCTGCGTACCAGTAGGTCGGCGCGATGATCGCGCCCCAGCGCCCCTTCGCTCCGCAGAGTGCGATCCCGCCGGTCAGGCTGTAGGTAATGCCCTTGCCTGCCCACATCGGGCCGTCATTCGCAGGCAGGGGGAACGATCGCTGCGATGTGACCAGGAGTTCGGGAAGGACGGCTGCAATGCGCACGGGACGCGAGGTGGTGTCACGCGACATGCGGGCGCGGGCGTCGTCGTTCGCGCCGCGCAGAAGCGACCAGCGACCACCTTGGCGTAGGGTCAGGGCGCGCTCGTTCTCATCGGCAAGGGAGCCCGGGAGACGTGTGGCGACTGCACCGCAGAATCCATCGCGCGCGATTGGCACGGTCTGGGCCGCCGCTGGACTGGCGAGTGCGAGCAGCACGCAGAGCGCACGGAAACCAGTCATACCGTCGCGGCTCGTGACCGATGCACGGATCGCACTCCGATCAGGATACATGTCCGTCAAAGCCCATGCGGCCCGAATGCGCCATGTTTCATGGTGCCCGCTCTCGGCGTCAGCCAAACGGCCGCGCTGGATTGGCCGCTGCCGCGTCCTTGACCCGCGCATCCGTGAGGAGTGTCGGCCGATGCCCGTCGGCTCGGCAGTGGCACGCGCTGCCGAGGTGATCGACACACGCAGCCAGCGAATGTCTGCCGGGCTCGACAGAAGAAATGTCCTGCGCCAACGTCGGTTCCCTGACGGGATGGGGCCCGTATCGTCATATTTCGCATCGTGTTCAGAGCTTGAGCATCAGTGTGATGTGACCGAAATGTAAACGTCAGAGTACGTTTTCCGAGTCGAGACTCGCCACGTGGCGCTGTCCGCTCGTCCCTCCAGCCAGTTTCCATGTCGGGTGGCATAACCCCCCAATCAGTCTCGCGCGTCGCGTCGTCGCGCACCGGTCTTCTCGTCGTCGCCGACTTGTGCGTGAGTGTCGCGGCCGTGCTGCTCGCCTTCGTGGCTCGATTCGAGCAATGGCCGCCGCTGCAGCCGTACGGTGACCTCGTTCTCCCGTACGCCCTGGCGGCCGGTGGATGCCGGCTCGTCGTGTTCTTCGCGACTGGCGCGTACTCCCAGGCGTGGCGGTACGCCAGCGTGCGCGAGGCGGTGCTCCTCATTTACACAGGGCTGTTCACGAGCCTGCTCACCGTGACGATGGGCCGGGTCTTCGCGCTGGTGGTGGGCACGGCGGTCCCATGGTCCGTTCTGCTGCTCGACGCGGCGCTCTTCATGGGCGGTGCCATCTGCGTCCGCCTCTTCGCGAGAGTCCTGCGGCAAAGCGCCTTTGGCCGTGCGAAGCCGACGCGCGATGGTCGCCTGACCCTGATCATCGGCGCCGGCAGTGCCGGGCAGCTCGTCGCTCGCGAGATGCTCGACAGCGCCCGCACCGGCATGGTGCCCTTCGGCTTCCTCGACGACGACCATACCCTGCATGGCAAGCGGATCCTCGGGCTGCCCGTGCTCGGTCACACCGCCGACATGGTGGACGTTGCGCGGGCCGCGCGGGTCGACATGGTCGTCATCGCCACGCCGTCGGCCCCGGGTTCGTTCCTCCGGAAGATCGTGCAGCTCGCGCGCGAGGCGGGGGTCGAGGCGCGCACCGTCCCCGCGCTCGATGACCTGATCAGCGGCCGGGTCTCCATCGCCGCCCTGCGACAGGTGCAGATCGGTGACCTGCTCCGCCGTGAACCGGTCGAAGTCGATGTGCAGGGCCTGAAGTCGATGGCCGCCGGTCGTACGATCCTCATCACCGGCGCCGGCGGCTCCATCGGCAGCGAACTCTGTCGTCAGATCGCCACCCTCGCTCCGGGCCACATCGTCCTGCTCGGCCACGGCGAGAACTCGATCTTCGAGATCCATGCCGAGCTCCGCGAGCGGTTCCCGGATGTGCGGACCGTGCCGATCATCGCCGACGTCAAGGATGCCGAACGCATCCACCGCGTCTTTCAGGACTGGCGCCCGTTCGCCGTCTTCCACGCTGCGGCACACAAGCACGTGCCGCTCATGGAAGACAACGTCATCGAGGCGGTTCTGAACAACGTCGTCGGTACCCGCAACGTCGTGACCAGCGCTCTCGACGCCGGTGTCCAGCACTTCGTGCTCATCTCCACCGACAAGGCCGTCCGCCCCGCCAACATCATGGGCGCGACCAAGCGCGTGGCCGAAATGATCGTCTGCCATGCCGCGCACACACATCAGGCGCACTTCATGGCCGTGCGGTTCGGCAACGTGCTCGGCAGCCGCGGCAGCGTCGTGCCGACCTTCATGCGCCAGATCCGCAATGGCGGCCCGATCACGCTCACGCACCCGGACATGCGCCGTTTCTTCATGACGATCCCGGAAGCGACCCGCCTCGTGCTGCAGGCCGGCGCGATCGGCTCGGGCGGTGAGGTCTTCTGCCTCGACATGGGCGAGCCGGTGCGCATCTACGATCTGGCGCAGGACCTCATTCGCCTCTCCGGACTGACGGAGGGCGAGGACATCGAGATCGTGTTCAACGGCGTGCGCCCGGGGGAGAAGCTCTACGAAGAGCTGTTTTTTTCCGGCGACGAGGTGCTCAAGACGGCGCACCCGAAGATCATGAAGGCGCGCTACGAGCCACCCGACCTGCGCGTCTACATGCAGATCGTCCAGTTGATCGAATCAGCGACACGCAACGCCAGCGATTCCTACCTGCGCCGGTCGCTCGAGGAAATCGTGCCCGACTTCGATTCGCCGACCCGGATCGCACATCCGACCCCGACGTCCGAAGTCCTCGAGCGGTCGGCATTGGTTGCGCTGGGGGCGGCAGCACACGGCTGACGTGCGCTGCCCGGCACTCCGCGCCGCTCACACGCGGTAGTAGTCCCGGTACCACTTCACGAAACGCTCCACGCCAACCTCGATCGGCGTCGCGGGGACGAACCCGGTGTCCCGGGCCAGGTCCTCGACGTCGGCGTACGTCGCCGGGACATCGCCCATCTGCATCGGCATCATGTTCTTGATCGCCGTGCGGCCGAGGGCCTTCTCGATGGTCGCGATCAGGTGCATCAGCTCACAGGGACTGTGGTTGCCGATGTTGTAGAGGCGGTAGGGCGCCCCACTGGTTCCAGGGTCGGGGTGCGCACCATCCCACGCCGGGTTCGACGGCGCCGTGCGGTCGTTCGTGCGCACCACCCCTTCGGCGATGTCGTCGATGTAGGTGAAGTCGCGACGCATCTGCCCGTTGTTGAACACGTCGATCGGCTCGCCCGCCAGGATCGCCTTCGTGAACAGGAACATCGCCATGTCCGGACGGCCCCACGGCCCGTACACGGTGAAGAAGCGCAGCCCGGTCGTCGGCAATCCGAAGAGGTGGCTGTACGTGTGCGCCATCAGCTCGTTCGCCTTCTTCGTGGCGGCGTACATCGAGAGCGGATGGTCCACGTTCTGGTGCACGCTGAACGGCATCGCCGTGTTGGCACCGTACACGCTGGAGGACGACGCGTAGGTCAGGTGCTGCACACCGGAGTGGCGGCAGCCCTCGAGGATGTTCATGAAGCCGACGATGTTGCTGTCGATGTAGGCATGCGGATTCTCCAGCGAGTACCGCACGCCCGCCTGCGCGGCGAGGTGGATCACCTTGTCGTACGTGCCCTCGCGGAACAGCTGCTCCATGCCCGGCCGGTCAGCGACGTCCATCTGCCGGAACGTGAAGCCCGGTCGCCCGGTGAGCCGCGCCAGCCGCGCGTCCTTCAGCGTCGGATCGTAGTAGTCGTTGAGGTTGTCGATGCCGGTCACCTCGTCGCCGCGCTCGAGGAGCGTGATGGCCACATGCGAACCAATGAACCCGGCAGCGCCGGTGAGAAGAATGCGGGTCATGACGTCTGATGATGAGGACGGACTGGTCGGCTGGACTACCGGGCCTCGCGCTCCGCGAGGGCGAGATCGGCATCGCACATCATGTGGACGAGGCCCCGGAAGGACACCTTCGGCTCCCATCCAAGGACGCGCCTGGCCTTGGACGGGTCACCGAGCAGCAGATCCACTTCCGCGGGCCGCAGGTGCCGCGGGTCCTGCGTCACCACGGCCCGCCAGTCGAGCGCGAGATACTCGGCGGCCACGTCGAGGAACTCCTGCACCGTGTGCGTCTCGCCCGTGGCGATCACGTAGTCGTCGGCGACCTCCTGCTGCAGCATCAGCCACATCGCCTCGACGTAGTCACCCGCAAAGCCCCAGTCGCGCTTGGCGTCGAGATTGCCCAGCGCCAGCGTCGTCTGCGCGCCGATCTTGATGCGTGTCAGCCCACGCGTGATCTTCCGCGTGACGAAGTTCTCACCGCGGCGTGGACTCTCGTGATTGAACAGGATGCCACAGCTCGCCGGGAAACCGTAGCTCTCCCGGTAGTTCACGGTCAGCGTATGCGCGTACAGCTTTGCGCAGGCATACGGCGACCGCGGATAGAACGGCGTCGTCTCCGACTGCGGCACCGCCTGGACCAGCCCATACTGCTCGCTCGAGCTGGCCTGGTAGAACTTCGGCGCAATGCCGAGGCTCCGCATCGCCTCCAGCAGGCGCAAGGTGCCGGTCCCGACCACATCGGTCGTGTACTCCGGTACATCGAAGCTCACGCGGACATGGCTCTGCGCACCAAGATTGTAGACTTCGTCGGGCACCACGTTCGCGAGCACTCGCTGCAATGACGAGCTGTCGCTCAGATCGCCGTAGTGCAGCTGCAGGTGCGAGCCCGAGGCAATGTGAGGCAACTCGTACAGCGGATCGATGCGACCCGTGTTGAACGTGCTGGCGCGGCGCACGATGCCATGCACTTCGTAGCCCTTGCCGAGCAAAAGTTCGGCGAGATACGACCCGTCCTGCCCGGTGATGCCGGTGATCAGCGCTTTGCGAGGAGACATGGAACCTGGGTGACGAAGGAGAGGCGCGACGGCAGCTGTGCGCCACCGCAGACTGCAAAACTAGCCAGCCCTGCCTGACCTTGCCACCGAAGTGGCGCGGCTGGCGCCGCAGCAGCCGTCGGCGCCGACCGCCCATCTCTCGTCAGACGCGGACGATCACACCCTCGCGATCGAGTCGCCCGCGCAAGACCGCGTCCACCCGCACACGCACCAGCAGATGCTCGCCGTCGCCCTCCTGCTCCAGCACTTCGCCCTGCCGGTACAGCGTCGACAGCAGCTTCCCATCCGACGCCGGCACCCGCACCTGAATGATCGGCCGCACCGACCGGACACCCTCGCGCAGCCGCTCACGCACGGGTTCCAACGCCCCAGCCGATTCGGCCGAGACGAAGAGCGAGCCTGGCATGAGGTTGCCGACGCGGGTGCGGACCGCCTCGTCCACGTCGGGCGACAGCAGGTCCATCTTGTTGAACACGTGTACCAGCGGCGTCTCGATCGCGCCCAGTTCCGTCAGCACCTCGTCCACCACCAGACGGTGCTCCTCCCAACTCGCGTGACTCGCGTCGATCACGTGGAGCAGGAGATCCGCCTCGCGCACCTCGTCCAGCGTCGCGCGAAAACTCGCCACGAGATGATGCGGCAGCTTCCGGATGAATCCGACGGTGTCGGTGAGCAGGCAGTGGTACCCTTCGCCGAGGTCCACATCACGCGTCAGGGGATCGAGGGTCGCGAACAGCCGATCCTCCACGTACACCTCCTCGGACCCGCTCAGTGACCGCAGGATCGAGCTCTTGCCGGCATTGGTGTACCCCACCAGCGACACACGGAACGATCCCTCACGATGCGCTCGCAGTGTGGCCCGGTGCCGGGTCACGTCCTGCAGCCGCTCCCGCAGCACGCGAATACGGTGCCCGATCAGGCGCCGGTCGGTCTCGAGCTGCGTCTCACCCGGACCGCGCATGCCGATGCCGCCGCGAAACTTCTCGAGATGCGTCCACATGCGCGTCAGCCGCGGCAGCGTGTAGTTCAGCTGCGCCAGCTCCACCTGCATCCGCGCCTCACTGCTGCGCGCCCGCGTCGCGAAGATGTCGAGAATCAGCTCGGCGCGATCCATCACGCGCTTGCCGACGATCTGCTCGATGTTCTTGCCCTGCGTCGGCGTCAGCTCGTCGTCGAAGATCACGAGCGTCGCGTCGAGCTCGCTCACGCGGTCGCGCAACTCCTCGAGCTTCCCGCTGCCGAGGTACGTGCCCACGTGTGGCTTGTCGATCTGCTGGGTGAGCGTGCCGGCAATGTCGGCGCCGGCGGTGTCTGCCAGCCGCGCCAACTCCGCCAGGTGCTCATCCACCTGATGTCTCGCTGCCGTGCGCTTGCGCGGCGCACCGACCAGCAGTGCCCGTTCAGTGGGTGCGGTCAGGGTGATCGAATCGCGCGCGATGGGACACCTCGGCTATTGACGAAATGTTCGCGAGGCGTCGAACCGACCGGCCTCGTTGAATTGCCGGGCGAAGGTGCCCGCGAACGACTTCAACGTAACGTCACCCATCAGACGATATGGGATCTCACCGCCGCGAAGCAGCTGCGGTCCCAGCCGCTGCAACGCCCGAAAGCCGAGCCGGACGGGCAGGCGCACCACCGCCGAATCACGTTTCGGCACCGAGAAACCGCTGTCGATGGCGCCAGCGCCAAGCTCCAGGCTGTCTACCAGCAAGCGGTAGCGCAGCTGTGACGCACCGAGCGCGTAGCCGTTCGGGTTGTAGATGTTCAGCAGCACCTCCAGATCCGCGCCATCGACGCCGATCGAGCGGATCCCCACGCCGCGAAATGCCACGTCCGGCTGCGTGAACAACGCCTTCGCCGCCGTCGCACAACCCACCAGTGCCGCACTCGCAACCAAGGCGAGCCCTCCCATCCACCGCCGCCACCCCACTGCCTGCATCCGAACCCCCGATGATCCGTCAGTCATGTGACACCGTCCGCGCATCGCTGGACGGGTCGTCGTGTTCCCCCGCCCCCGTCCGCTCCGCGATGCGAGCAGCCCACCACTCCAGGCGCTTCGCCACCTCTTTCTCATACCCCACAGGTCCCGGTTCGTAGAACACCGCCTGCGCGATCTCGTCCGGCAGGTGGGCATGTGACGGCACCCCGCCCGGCTGCGTATGCGCATACTCGTACGACGCGCCGTGCCCCAGCGAGGCATGCAGCCGAGTCGGGGCGGTGCGGAGCTGGAGCGGCACCGGAGCGTTCGGTGTCTCGCGGGCACTCGCGAGCGCGGCATCCAGTGCGACCTTCACACGGTTGGACTTGGGCGCCGTCGCGAGATAGATGGTCATCTCCGCCAGCGGGATCAGTCCCTCGGGCGCACCCAGCATGTGAAACGCATCCCGCGCGGCCACCGCCATCTGCAGCGCGCGCGGATCGGCCATGCCGATGTCCTCGGCCGCCATCGCCATCGCGCGACGGAACAGCGTCATCGGATCTTCACCCGCGTTGATCATCCGCGCCATCCAGTACAGCGCGCCCTGCACATCACTGCCGCGCAGCGACTTGTGGTAGGCCGACAGGAGGTCGAAGTGCTGCTCGCCAGTGCGATCGTGGCGTGGCAGCCGCTGTTGCAGCGCGCGCTCGAGCAGTGCGACGGTCAGCGTGCCACCATCGTCCAGCGCCGCGGCCGCGGCCTCCAGGGTGCCGATCGCGCGCCGCGCGTCCCCGTCGGCCCAGCGCGCCAACACGTGGAGTGCGTCGGCATCGGCCGTGAGGTGGCGCGCGCCCAGTCCGCGCTCGGTGTCGCGCAATGCACGCTCGAGCAGTTCGCGCAGGTCCTCTGCCGACAGCGGCTGCAACACCACCACCCGCGCCCGGCTCAGCAGCGCCGCAGTGATCTCGAAGCTCGGTGCCTCCGTGGTCGCACCGATCAAGGTGACCGTGCCATCCTCCACGATCGGCAACAGCGCGTCCTGCTGCGCAGCGTTCATGCGATGGATCTCGTCCACGAACAGCAGCGTGCGTCCGCCGCCGGCCAGCAGGCGTTGGCGTGCCTGTTCGGCCACCACGCGCAGCCGCGGTACCCCGTCACTGACCGCGCTGAACGGCTCGAAGCTCCAACCGACCCGCCGCGCCACGAGTCGCGCCAGGGTGGTCTTGCCGGTCCCCGGCGGTCCCCAGAGAATCATCGAACCGAGCACACCCTTCTCGATCGCGTCGTACACCGGCGTTCCCGGTGTGAACAGCTGGCGCTGACCGACGTACTCGTCGAGCGTGCGGGGGCGCAGCCGGTGCGCGAGCGGTGCCGTGCTCACCGTGTCGCTGAAGAGCCCTGGCGATGCGCTCGTGCCGCCGGATCCCGTCGACCGGCGCGCCATCAGGCGGGCTGCAGTGCCAGCTGCTTCACGAGCGTCTGCACCCCGGCCGTGAGTGACGATGCTGGTGGAAACGCCCCGCGCGCCGGTCGCCACAGCCGTCCGCGCACCTGTGGCCGCTCGCGAAGCCCCTGCCGGTCGAGCAGGTACAGCCAGCGGTCGGTGCGCGACCACGTCACGACCTCCAGGTGTGCCGACAAGGTCAGCTGTTCGCCGGGAGCGTCGAGCGTGATTTCCACGCCGCCGGAACCCATCAGCGGCACGCGCAGCGGATACACCGCATCCAGCAGCGCCTCCTGCGTGACGGCATCGGCACGCACCACGACATCCAGTCGCCAGTCATCGACGGTCAGCGCGAACACGGCGGGGAAATCCGCCACGAGGGCGAAGAACAGCTCGACCATCGTCCCGGCATTGCCAACGGCGCGCGTACCGGTCAAGCCGTCACGCCGCATCGCCGCGTACGTGTCGGTGGTGTCGCGGAAACGGCGCCAGACCGACACCTCTGGCACCGGCTCACGAAAGAATGCCATTCAGCGCTCCTCGACCATCTGTCGCGCCAGCTGCAGCAGCTGGTCGTGCGTGTTCAGTGCGGGATCGACCAGGACGGTCTCGAGCAGCGCGTGCAAGATCCGCCCCAATGCCGGACCGGCGCGCACCCCGGCTTCCTGCAGATCGGTGCCGGTGACGGCCAGGTCACCCAGGGCGATCGGATCGCGCCAGGCAACCTGCAGCATCCGCCGCGCCAGCCGGTCCACGTCGCTCGCCGCGGGTGCGAACGCGTGGCGTGCCCGGCGCGCAGTCCACACGGCGGCAAACGCCCGCATCGTGCCCTGCACCCGCACCCGACCGATCCGCGCGACCAGACGGCGCAGGGCCAGCGGGTCGGGCTTCGGCTGGCCCGCGAGCCGGGCGAGGGGCTCACCACAGGCAATCCACGATTCGGCGACGGCGCTCACGAATGCGATGTCGTGGTTCGAGGCACGAAGCGCCGCCAGCGACCGCTTCGCCCCTGCCCCGCCGAGCGGAAGGAACGGCAATGCGAGTCGCGTGAGACGGCGCAGCGAGGCGCGCTCCACGCGCGACGTGCCCGACGGCAGCGGCACATGATCGATGGCCTCGAGGAACTCCTCCGCGACCCCGGCCACAGCCGGCACGAGCACGGCCATCGCTCCCGACGACTGCCATCGCCGCAACGCCAGCGATGGACGACGGACCTGCTCCAGCGTCTTCGTCCACTCCTGCAGCACGCGCTCCACCGACAGGCGCGCGAGCATCGGCGCGCTCTCCACGATCGCACGCCACGTGTCGGGCTCGATCGAGAAATCGAAGCGCGAGGCGAACCGGATCGCGCGCAGCGCCCGCAACCGATCCTCGGCCAGACGCACCGATGCCGTACCGACGGCGCGCACGAGCCCCGCCTCGAGATCGCCACGTCCGCCGAACGGGTCTCGCAGCTCCTGGCGCGCAGGGGACCATGCGATCGCGTTGATCGTGAAATCGCGCCGCGACAGATCCTCCTCGAGCGACACACCGAAACGCACCACGGCATGCCGCCCGTCCGTCTCGATGTCGGCGCGGAACGTCGTCACCTCGTGGAGTCGCCCATCCGAGCCGAACACGCCGATGGTCCCATGCTCGATGCCGACGTTCACCGTCCGGGCGAACAGTCGCTTCACGTCACCGGGGGTCGCCGACGTCGCCAGATCCCAGTCCAGGTCCGCACGGCCAAGCAACGCGTCGCGGACCGCACCACCCACGCACCACGTCTCGAACCCCTGCGACTCGAGCCGCGCGGCGATCTCCCGCACCGCCCGCGGCGCCCGGATCGCTGGCTGGGTGGTGCTCATGCCATCATCCGCCCCGCCGACGGACGGCATGATGGCGGACGCCGCAGTGCGCCGGTGGAAGTCCGTGGTGACATGCGTCGAATCTAACGGTTCGCCCGGGTTACATTTATGACATGACAAGCGCCGACTTCGAGCCGCTGCTGGCCGCCTCCCGCGCCACGACGGCCTTCCGCACTGACCTGACGAGCTACGAGTCCCGACAGGCCGCCGACCGCATCTCCACGATTGGCGCCGCGCCCCGTGTGAAGGTGCTGCGCGCCATCGCCCAGCTGCTGCACGCCGAATCCACGATCGAGATCGATCGTGTTTCGGTCCGCGGCGTCAGTGGATGTGCCGACTTCGTGGGCGAACTCGTGGCCACCGACGCCGCTGGCGAGACGCATCGCTTCCAGTTCGAATGGAACTGCGAGTGGAAGGCTCGCCAGCTTGGCTACACGGACTTCTTCGGGTTCCCCGATCAGATCCGGGCCGCGAATGAGTTCGGCTGGCAGTGCTTCGCGCGCTGGGAGCGCCGGTCCGTGCCGGCGCCGCAGCCGGTCTGATCGCCGGGCGAGGCGCTCACGCCCCGCTGAACACCTCGGCAAGCGCTGTGCCGTCCAGGCCGGCGCCGAGCGCCAGCATGAGGTCGATCCGGGCCTGGGTCGGGCGCTGTGCGCCGGCGAAGATCGCCCCGAGCTCACCGAGCCGGCGCCCGCCGCCGGGATAGCCGTAGGTCTGCCCGACCCGGCCCCGGCCGGTTCGGCTGGTGATCACCACCGCCTTGCGCGCCTCGATCCACTTCGGCAGTGCATCGGCCATCAGGGTCGGCACGTTGCCGCGCCCCAGCGCTTCGATCACGACCCCGCGCGCCGTCGGCAGCACGGCATCGAGCAGGCGGGCATCGGCGCCGGCCCACGCCCCGATGATGTCGATGGGTCCCGCCAGCGCCTCTGGGGTCAGCAGCGCGCGTCGTACCGGCAGCGCGCGCCGGAAAATCACCGCCTCGTCGTCGACATCCGCCACGGGACCGAGTCCCGGACTCTCGAACGCGTCGAGGACGTGGGTGTGCGACTTGGTAACATCCAGCGCCGAATATGCGCGGCCATTCATGACGAGCATCACGCCGTAGACACCCGCCTCAGGGTGCGCCGCGACACGGACCGCATCGACCAGGTTCGCCGGACCGTCCCAGCCCAGCTCGCTGAGGTTGCGCATCGCGCCCGTGAACACGATCGGCTTGGTCGTCAGCACCGAGCGCGCAACGAGGTAGGCCGTCTCCTCGATCGTGTCGGTGCCGTGTGTGACGACGACGCCATGCACCCCCGGTTCTGCCACGAGCTCACGCAGGCGCGCCCGCAGCGCCCACATGCGCTCGACATCCATGTGGGGTCCCGGAAAGCGGCCCCACTCCTCGACGCGGAGGTCGGCCACCTCCTCGATGCCCCGCGCGGCGGCAAGGATGTCGCGGGCATCGAGCGCGGGCACGGCGCCGCCCAGCTTCGCATCCACGCGCATCGAGATCGTGCCGCCGGTGAACACCATCGCGATCACCGTCCCGCTCCTGACGGCCCCGTCAGCCGCACAGGACGCTGCCGCCGTTCACGTTCAGAATCTCGCCGGTGATGTGGCGCGCGAGTGGGCTTGCGAGAAAGACGATCGGCCCCGCGATGTCCGACGGCGACGCAATGCGGCCGATCGGAATCGACGCCGCGATCCGCCGCGCCTCGTCGCCGTGCACGACCGATGCGATGGCATCGGTATCGACCCAGCCAGGCGCCACCGCATTCACCGTCACCTGCCGAGGCGCGAGTTCGATCGCCATCGACTTCGTCAGCGAGATCATCGCCCCCTTCGCCGCGGCGTAGTCGGCGTGGAACGCCTCGCCACGCTGGCCGGCCGTGCTGCTCACGAAGACGATTCGCCCGCCATCCGCAACGCTCCGGGCGGCCGCACGGGCGCAGTGGAACATCGCCTCGTAGTTCTGTGCGGCGGTCTCGTGCCAGCGGGCATCGCTCATCGATGCGATCGGCTCCGGTGTCGTCGGCCACACACCGGCGTTCACGACCATCACGTCGATCGTCCCGAGCGTCGCCGTCGCCGCGATGCAGAGCGCATCCGCCCCGCCCTTCTGCGACAGATCGGCGGCCACCGCTGCCGCCCGCACGCCGTGCGCGATGCACGCCGCCACGACGGCGTCCGCCTCGCTGCGGCGCGACCGATAGCCGATCATCACGTCGGCGCCGGCACGCGCGAACGACACCGCCGTGGCGGCGCCGATGCCACGGCTCCCGCCCGTCACCACGACCCGCCGTCCTCGCAGGTCGATCACAGCGTCGCCTCGATCAGGTCGCAGATGGCATGCTCGATGGCGAGGTGCAGCTCCTGCGCCCGGTCGGTACGGCTGGTCGGGATGATCACGCTGTGAGTGGCGGCATCGCGCAACGCGCCACCATCCCGTGCGCTGAACGCCAGCACCTCGACCCCCTTGGCGCGCGCTGCCGTCGCCGCCAGCACCACGTTCGGCGAATTGCCACTCGTCGAATGGATGATCAGCAGGTCTCCCGGACGGCAGAGCGCCTGCACCTGCCGCTCGAAGATGTGATCGAAGCCGAAGTCGTTGCCGGTCGCGGTGATCAGCGAGGTGTCCGTCGTCAGGGCGACCGCAGGGTACGCCGCGCGATCTCGTGTGTAGCGCACGACATATTCGGTGGCGAGGTGCTGGGCGTCAGCCGCGCTTCCGCCATTGCCGCAAAAAAAGAGGGTCCCGCCGCGGGCGACCGTCGCCTCGACCAGCTCGGCCGCCCGGTCGAGTTGCGGACCGATCGTCTCCGCCGTGCGCAGCGCCGTCTCGGACAGCTCACGCAGCGCACGCGTCATGTGCTCCAGTCTGGACGTCATTGGCCTCTCAGGATATGGGGATAGTGCGTGTCGGTGTCTCGCGCCGACGACCGAGCAGCTCACGCAGTCGCGCGAACATGCCCTTGTCCGGCCGGACCGGCGGCACCGGGACGAGACGCTTGTCACTCAGCAGCGCTGCCGGATTGACCTGCGTCAGCAGGTTCGCCGCATCACGTGCACCCATCTCCTCGAGCCACTGATGCGCCGCCCACAGCGACCGCCCGTCGCCGTGGTTGTCGCTCGCGAGAATGTCGATCAATCCCTCGGCCAGCATCCCGCGCGCCAGGTCAGCGCGTGGTCCGTCGCCCAGCAGATACGCGGTGTCGGTCTGGATCAGCGCTCCCGACGTGCGCCACCGCCGCACCAGGTCCAGCGACGCGCCTTCGTACCGCTCGGGATGTGCGACGACCGGCGTCACACCAGTCGTCTTCAGGCGCCCGAGCTCGAGCTCCGTCCCCGACGGCAGTGTGCCACGCGGGAACTCGACCAGGATGGCGCTCGACACACCGAGCCGCAGGTGCATCGCCGTCAGGTCGATGCCAGGGCGGTCGAGCATGATCTCCCACCCGCGCTGAATCGTGAGCGATGGTGGAGCCGCCTCACACAATTCGCGATGCAGCCGGCGGTATCGCTCCGTCGGCATGTGCGCCGCCTCGCTGGCCGCCAGATGCGGGGTGCAGACGATGCAGGTGACACCGGCGCCCACGAATCGCCGCACCACGTCGAGCGACTGCTCCATCGTGCGCGCGCCATCGTCGACACCCGGGAGCAGATGCGTATGGATGTCGATCATCGTGCGGTCATCGTGACGTCACACGCGCCGCGCATCCACCACGGCCGCGATCGCGCGCATCGCCGCGGCCGCACGCGTATCGAGCGCGCCAGGATCCCCGGCCGCTGCCTCGAAGGCATACGTCACCAGCGCATCGGCCGTCAGCAGGTCGAGTGCCGCGTCACGCCGCGTCGACCCACTCTCGAGGATGGCCGCGAGCAATCCGTGGCCCGCATCGAGCAGCGCCGGAACGACCGGACCGGAGGCCGCCACGGTCGCGGAGTCGAGTATGGCGTCGAGTCGTGCGCGCAACGCCGCCGGCGGCTGCTCCGCATGCGCCGCGACCCACGCACCGGCTGGTGTGGTCATCCCGTCGCCCCCCCTCGCAGTGCACACATGCGTCAGCCGCCCGCAAGGCCGCTGATCACCGACTCGACCGCATCGAGCGCAATCACCATCGCTGCCGCGTCCGGGAGGCCCGCCTGCGCCATGTGCGGCTTGCCGCCTCCGCGTCCACCCGTCATCGCCGCAAGCGCCTTCACGATGCCATCCGCCCCGATGCCGCGGGCGCGCACGTCGTCAGAGACCGCTGCCAGCAGCGCCGCCTTACCGTCGTCGAAACGAGTCACCACCACGCCGACGCCGCTCCCGATCTGCTCACGCAGCGCCTCACCCATCGCCTGCAGCGCCTTCATGTCGGGCACGCCCGTCAGCTCACCGCTCGCCACGCGCACACCGCCGATCTCGACGGCGTTCGCCAGCAGGTCGGACAGGCCGCCGCCACCGCCCTTCATCGCATCCGCCACACGCTTCTCCATCGTGCGACGTTCGTCGAGCAACTGCTGCAGCTTGCGCGGCACCGTCTCGATCTGGTTCGCCTTCAGCAACTCCGCCGCCTCGACCAGCAACGCCTCGCGCGCCCGCAGGTGCGCGAACGCCGCCCGACCGGTCAAGGCCTCGATGCGGCGCACGCCGGCCGCCACCCCCGTCTCGTGCATGAGCACAAACAGGCCGATCTCGGCCGTGTTGCGCACGTGCGTGCCGCCGCACAACTCCTTCGAGAACGCACCGATCCCGACGACGCGCACGGTGTCGCCATACTTCTCGTTGAAGAGCGCCATCGCGCCGTCGGCGATCGCGTCGGCATGCGCCATGACCCGCGTCGCCACCGGCGTCGCCTTCCAGATCTCCTGGTTGACCAACGCCTCGATCTCCACGCGCTGTGCTGCGGTCAGGGGACCGTGGTGCGCGAAATCGAACCGCAACCGATCCGCCGTCACCAGCGAGCCAGCCTGATGCACATGGTCCCCCAGCACCATCCGCAACGCGGCGTGCAGCAGATGCGTGGCAGAGTGATTGCGCTCGGTCTCCATGCGAGTCCCGCGCAACACGAGCGCCCGCACCGTCCCGAATGCCGGCCGGCCGGTGGCTGTCCCGATCACCACCGTGCGACCGTCCACCTTCTTCACGTCCTCCACCGCCAGCCGCCACCCGTCGGCGTGCACCTCCCCAACGTCGGACACCTGCCCGCCAGACTCGGCATAAAACGGCACGTCACGCAGGATCAGCGCCGTCTTGCCTCCATCCAGCGCGCGGATCGCGGCCACGTCGGTCCTGGTCTCCAGCACGTCGTAGCCAACGAAGCGGAGCGCGTCGAGGGCAGCCGGCTCGGTCTGCCACGTGGTGAGGTCGGCCAGCGCGTCGGCCGCGACACCGAGCTTCCGACTCTTGCGATCTTCCTGTGACTGCGAGCGCTGCACCTGAAGCGCCGCGTCGAAGCCGGCAATGTCGACGAGATACCCACGCTCGCGCGCCATCAGCTCCGTGAGGTCGATCGGAAAGCCGTAGGTGTCGTACAGCGTGAAGACATCCTGCCCGCTCAACGTCCCACGAATCGCCGTCGAACCCTGGGTGGAGCCGATCGGCGCAAGCTCCTCGAAGCGAGTCATCCCCGCATCGATCGTCGCGAGGAACCGTACCTCCTCGGCGCGCGTCGTATCGATGATGTGCGTTGCGCGAACTCGCAGCTCGGGGAAGAAATCGCCCATGCTCTCGATCACCGCCTGCACCACGTGCACGAGCGTCGGTTCACGCCGGCCAAGGAGCCAGGCATGGCGGACACCGCGCCGCAGAATCCGGCGCAGCACATAGCCGCGCCCATCGTTGGACGGGAACACACCATCCGCCAGCAGGAAGGCCGTCGCACGCGCGTGATCGGCGAGGACGCGGAAGCTCGCGGGATCGATCGAGGTGCCATGCGAGTCACGCGCCGTGCCGACACCGACGCCTGGACGGTAGGGATACGGGATGCCGACCGCCGACTCCACGGCAGCAATCAGCGGCGCGAACACGTCCGTGTGGAAGTTGTTGCTGACGCCCTGCATCACCGCCGCGATACGCTCGAGGCCCGCACCGGTATCGACGCTCGGCGCCGGCAACGGCAGGTTGGAGCCGTCCGGCTGCCTGTCGAACTGCATGAAGACGAGATTCCAGATCTCGACGAAGCGCCCCGCCTCCGCGCCCTCGACGAAAGCATCCAGCGAGAACTCCTGCAGATCCGTCCGAGTCCATTCGCCCGTCGCGCCATCCGGGAATGCCCAGTCGTTCGCCGTGGCAGCGAGATCCACGAAGATCTCCGTGCATGGTCCGCACGGCCCGGTGTCGGCCATCTGCCAGAAGTTGTCCTTCGCGCCAAGACCGTAGATCCGGCTCTCAGGAACGCCAGCCACCTCCTTCCAGAGCTGCCGCGCCTCGTCGTCTTCATGGTAGACGGTGACACGCAGATGGTCGCGCGAAATCTGCAGCTCCTCAGTGACGAACTGCCACGCAAAGCGGATCGCCTCGCGCTTGAAGTAGTCCCCGAACGAGAAATTCCCGAGCATCTCGAAAAACGTGTGGTGGCGGGCCGTATGCCCCACCTGCTCGAGGTCGTTGTGCTTCCCCCCGGCCCGCACGCACTTCTGTGAGGTCGTGGCGCGCCTGCCGAACGGCGTCTCCTCCTGACCCAGAAACACCCGCTTGAACTGCACCATGCCGGCGTTCGTGAACATCAGGGTCGGATCGTCCACGGGGACGAGCGACGACGACGGACGAATGGCGTGGTGCTGGCGCTCGAAGTAGGCCAGGAATCGGGATCGGATCTCAGACGCGAGCATAGATCGGAAATATATGCGCCGCCGTCAGTCGGGGCGACGACGGCAACCGCGCCGCTAGCTCTCGTCGCCCATGTCTTCCCCGTCGGCGTCTGCCAGGACCGTCACTCCGGTGCTCCACCCGACCATGAGCCGACGGCAGTTCGCCACGACGAGATCCGAGGAAAAACCGCGCCGCATCAGAAACCCCATCAACCGACGCTGCGCCGTGGCCCGGTCCAGCCCGCGCAGCTGACGCATCCGTTTCTCCGCGGCCGCGGCGCATCGCGCCGCGTCGTCCACCCCCTCGCTCTCGACGGCGGAAGCCACGGCGGCATCCGCCGCGTCAGCCGACACCCCACGCTGGCGCAATCGCCGCGTCACCGCACCGCTGCTCCGTGCGGCATTCCGCAGCTGTGCCGCCGCCTCGGCCCGCGCGAATTCGGCGTCATCGAGCAGCCCGATCGCATCGAGCCGACCAAGCGCATCGCCGATCACCGTCGGATCCGCCTCGCGCCGACGCAGCCGCACCTCGAGATCACGACGGCTGCGCCGCGACGTCGAAAGCATCCGGAGCGCTGCATCCTGTGCATGTACCACCCGCGCCTCGCGCCGCAGCGCCGCCCAGCTGACGGTGTCGAGCACCATCCCGGTCCGCACGTTGAATGCGCGCACCCCGCTGGCGCCGATCACGAGCGTGACCGTGCCCTCCTTTGCCTGGCAACGCACCCGTACCCGACCCGTCACCCGCGGATCCTCCGCGACCGCCATGACGCGCACCGGCGGCAACAGCACCGGCTCGTCGCTCGCGGACCGGCGCGATCCCGACGCACGGCGACCACCGCCGCTACGGCCCGCACCGGACGCACGAGACGAGGGGGCGGCATCGACCGTCGCAGGGTACCGGGCCCCGCGCCGAGTCGACTCCACCCCCTCGGGGGTTGCCACGTCGGCGAGACGCATCACACCACCAGCCCCACGCACCTCGGTGGCGACACGTCCGCGCACCACCCTACTCCTCGCCGTCAGCGTCCGGCGGAATCACCGGCTGCTCCGTCATCTTCATGCCCAGCACACCCTTCACCAGCTCCTCCAACTCCGCCAGCAGCACCACGTTGTCCTTCAGGAACATCTTCGCATTCTCCCGGCCCTGACCGATCCGCTGCCCCTTGTAGCTGTACCACGAGCCGCTCTTCTCGATGATGTTGCTCTCGGCCGCAATGTCCAGCACCAGTGACGCGTGACTGATGCCCTCGGCATACATGATGTCGAACTCCGCCTGGCGGAACGGCGGTGCCACCTTGTTCTTCACCACCTTCACGCGGACGTGCGATCCGACCACGTCCTCCTTGTCTTTCACCGGACCAATCCGTCGAATGTCGAGCCGCAGCGACGCGTAGAACTTCAGCGCCTTGCCACCCGTCGTCGTCTCCGGGCTGCCGAACATCACGCCGATCTTCTCGCGCAACTGGTTGATGAAGATCACCGACGTGTTCGACCGCGCGATCGCGCCCGTCAGCTTGCGCAGCGCCTGGCTCATGAGGCGTGCCTGCAAGCCGACGAAACTGTCCCCCATGTCACCCTCGATTTCCGCCTTCGGCACCAGCGCCGCCACCGAGTCGATCACGATCACGTCCACCGCGCCACTCCGCACCAGGATCTCACAGATCTCGAGCGCCTGCTCGCCCGTGTCCGGCTGGCTGATCAGCAGATTCTCGACGTCCACGCCCAGCTTGCGCGCATACTCCGTGTCGAGCGCGTGCTCCGCATCGATGAACGCCGCCACGCCGCCCGTCTTCTGCGCATTGGCCACGACGTGGAGACAGAGCGTGGTCTTGCCGCTCGACTCCGGACCATAGATCTCCGTCACGCGACCGCGCGGCACGCCGCCGATGCCGATCGCCGCGTCGAGGTTGATCGCGCCCGTCGGAATTGCATCGACCTTTATCCGCGTGTCCATCCCAAGGCGCATGATCGAGCCCTTCCCGCAGTTCTTCTCGATCTGTGCCACCGCCAGCGCCAGCGCCTTCTTCTTGTTGTCGTCAGCTATCGCCATCGAAGCCATCTCGGTTCTCCTGCAGTGAAGGACGCGGCGCCACCGGGCCCGGAACCGCAATCTAGTGAATCCGGGCAAACGCCCCGGCGCCCGAAGAGAATACGAAACCGAACAAACGCCGTCAAGCCCCTTTCGGCACGTGGTGGGGTCACTGCGCCTGAAACGCCGGAAAGGCGCCCGTCACGTGCCGAATGGCGACACGCTCGCGACTGGCCACCACGCCCACGACGTCGAAACGGAACGTCGCCGGCGGCGGCGTCAGCGCCGACGCGCGCTGGTCGATCCACGCCTGCGCCGACCGCGTCAGCTCCCGCTGCTTGCGCCAGTTCACCGCCTCGACCGGCTCGCCCGACCAGGTCGTCCGGCGCGTCTTCACCTCGACGAACGCCACGACGCCTTCCCGCAGCGCCACCAGGTCGATGTCGCGCCGACCCGACCGCCACCGCCGATCCACTACCTGCCAGCCGTCGCGCGCCAGCCACCGCGCCGCGATCCGCTCCCCGAGGGCGCCAAGCGCCTGTGCCTTGGTCTGTGTCATGGCGTCATGATCGCGGTGCCGTGCGCCGCGCGCACACCCCGATCACGCGCAAAGCATCATTCGCGCGCACCGTGACGCCGCCGCACGCGCCGCTCCGTCGCACGACCCGCGACACCTCACGCGCCCACGATCTCGTCGAGATCCTGGAAGCCCTTCAGCACGTCCCGCGGCTTGCTGCCGTCGGGCGGGCCGAGAATGCCCGCGTCGTGCAACTGGTCGATGATGCGGGCCGCTCGACCATAGCCGATCTTGAGCCGCCGCTGCAGCAGTGACGTGCTGCCGCCCTGGTGCTGGATGCACAGCTCCGCCGCTTCGCGAAACAGCTTGTCGCGATCCACCGGGTCGCCATCGTCGTCTCCGCCGCCGCCGGCTTCCACTGCCTCGCGGGCGCGGATCTGCTCGAGGATGTCCGGTTCGTTCGCCACCGGCAGCGCCGCGCTGCCGCCCGTCGCACGCTCCGCCTCGGCGCGCTCGCGCTGCGCCTCGTACCACAGCATCAGGCGCTCCGTCTCCTCGCTCGAGAGATACGCGCCCTGCAAACGTCCCGGCTCCGACTTCCCCGGTGGCAGGAACAACATGTCCCCATTGCCAAGCAGCGACTCCGCACCGGATCCATCGAGGATCGTGCGACTGTCGATCTGGCTGGCGACGCGGAACGCGATGCGGCTCGGAAAGTTGGCCTTGATGAGCCCCGTGATCACGTTCACGCTCGGCCGCTGCGTGGCGAGGATCAGGTGGATCCCGATGGCGCGCGCCTTCTGCGCCAGCATCGCGATCGGCGTCTCCACCTCACCCTGCACCGTCATCATCAGGTCAGCCATCTCGTCGATGATCACCACGATGTACGGCAGAATGCCGCCGTCGTAGGTGTTGACCTCGAAGGCGACCTCAGGATTGCGCGGCTTCTGCAATCGCGCCCCTTCCTGCACGCGACGGTTGAAGTCCTGCACGTTGCGGCAGCCGTTCGCCGCCAGCAGCGCATAGCGATCCTGCATCTCCAGCACTGCCCACTTGAGCACCGCCGCCGCATCGCGGTTGTCGGTGATCACCTTGTGACGCAGGTGCGGCAGCGTGTTGTACACCGAAAGCTCGACCATCTTCGGGTCGACCATCAGAAATCGCAGTGTCGCCGGCGTGTGGCGGTAGATGAGTGACGTGATGATCGTGTTCACGCACACCGACTTCCCCGACCCCGTCGCCCCGGCGATGAGCAGGTGCGGCATCTTCGCGAGATCGGCGATCACCGGCCGTCCTTCGAGATCCTTGCCCAGCGCCACCGGCAGCGCCGCGCGTGCCGAACTGTACTCCGGGTGCTCGACGATCTCGCGGAACGCCACCATCTCCGGGTTCGGGTTCGGCACTTCGATGCCGACGGCGCCCTTGCCCGGGATCGGCGCGACGATGCGGATGCTGGTGGCCCGCATGGCGAGCGCGAGGTCGTTGGAAAGCGAGGCGAACTGGCGAACCTTCACGCCGGCGGCCGGCTCCACCTCGAATTGCGTGACGGTCGGACCGGTCGTGCGGCCCACCAACTGACCCTCGACGCGGAAGGTCTTCAGCGCCGCCATCAGCCGCACCCCCGACGCATCGAGTTCGCGCCGGTTCGCGTCGACGTTCCTCGGCGGCGGCTCGGTCAACAGCGAGGTCGGCGGCAAGAGCGATTCCGCGTCGTCGTCGGGGACGGCAGTCGCCTCGATCGCGGCGGTGACGCGCTCCTCGCGTGTGGGCGGGGCCGTCTTCAGCTTGCGGCTGATCGGGAGCACGATGGCGGGCTCGTCGTCGTCGTCCGCGGCCGCGACTTCGGCACCGACTGCGGGAACCGGCGTCGGCGCGACGGGCGTGCGCCGCCGCGGAACCGTCGCTGACCCGGGCGTCGCGCCTGCGCGCGCATACGCCTCGATTGCCGGCATCTCCTCCGGTGGCGGCTCCAGCTGCAACGCCGCCAGCGGATCGCGCGCCGGCGTCAGCGCCGCCGCGACCTTCGGTGCGCGGTCGAACAGGGCGAGAATGGGATTCCAGGCCAGCGTGCCGATAGTCAGCACCGATCCGCCGGCGACGACCGCGAGCCACGCGCCCACATACCCGATCAGGCGCTCCAGATAGAAGGCCACCAGGCCGCCCCAGACCCCGGCCACGAGGCTGGTCTCTCGACCCACGCGCAGGCCGAGTGCAAACCCGATCGGCAGCAGCACCATCAGTCCGCCCACGAACCAGAGCCACGAGCGGTCCTCAGCCCGGTCGAGCCGGCCGAGCAACCGCAGGGCATGCACGGTCGGGAGCACGGGGAGCAGCACGACACCGCTCCAGCCCAGCACCGTCACCAGTGGCGCGACGATCGCCGCCCCGATGGCGCCGAATGCGCCACGAACCTCGAGCAGCCCACCATCCGTGCCGATCGCATACGTGACGAGCAGGCCGCCGAGGAATACGGCCAGCAGCAGCAGGCCCACCCCGCTCATTTCACGCCGGACGACCACGGAGCCTCCCGGGCATCGCGCTCACGAGACGACACTCCGGTGCCGCCGGGGTGGAACCCGACCGCACCGGGAAGACAGCCACGCGCACCCTCACTCCTTCGCGAAGAGGTCGGTCTCTCGCTCGAGGAACTTCGTGTCGAAATCGCCCGATTGGAACGTCGCGTTCTGCATGACCTTGGCGAGGAACGGGATCGTCGTCGTCGGCCCCTCGATGATGAAGCTCTCGAGCGCCACCTGCATGCGCTTGACTGCTTCCGCGCGGGTCGGCGCCTGCACGATGAGCTTCGCCAGCAGCGAGTCATAGTGCGGCGGCACCGTGTAGCCGGCGTAGACGTGACTGTCGACCCGCACGCCCGGGCCACCAGGGGCGTGGAAGGTGTTGATCCTCCCTGGCGACGGCTGGAAGTTGCGCATCGGATCCTCGGCATTCACGCGGCACTCGATCACATGCCCGCGCAGCGGTGGCAGGTCCGTCACACGCAGCGGCAGCCCCGCTGCCACGCGAATCTGCTCCTGCACGAGGTCCACGCCCGTGAGCATCTCCGTCACAGGGTGTTCGACCTGAATGCGGGTGTTCATCTCCATGAAGTAGTACGATCCGTCCGTGTCGAGCAGCATCTCGATGGTACCCGCACCCACATAGTCGATCGCCTTCGCCCCACGCACCGCGTCGGACCCCATGCGCAGGCGCAGGTCAGGCGTCATGGCCGGCGAGGGCGCCTCCTCGATGAGCTTCTGGTGCCGGCGCTGCACCGAGCAATCGCGTTCACCGAGATGCAGGCAGTTGCCGTGCCGGTCGCCAAGGATCTGGAACTCGATGTGTCGCGGCCGGAGCAGATACTTCTCGACGTACACGTCGCCGTTGCCGAACGCCGACAGGGCCTCACTGCGCGCCAGGTTGAAGCTGCGCGCAAAATCATCGGCGTCCGTCGCGACACGCATGCCCTTGCCGCCGCCACCGGCCGACGCCTTGATGATCACGGGAAACCCGATCGACTCGGCAAACGCCAGCGCCTCGTCCACATCCTCCACCGGGCCCGGGGTTCCAGGCACGATCGGCACGCCGCACTCCGCCATCGCCTTGCGGGCCGACGCCTTGTCCCCCATCACACGGATCTGGTGTGCCGTCGGGCCGATGAAGGTGATCCCGGACGCCGTGCATGTCTCGGAGAACTCCGCATTCTCGGCGAGGAATCCGTAGCCCGGATGGATCGCATCGGCGCCGGTGATCTCCGCCGCCGCGATGATCCGGGGAATCTTCAGATAGCTGTCGCGGCCCGCCGCCGGGCCGATACACACGTCGTCGTCGGCAAAACGCACATGCAACGAGTCACGGTCCGCCTCCGAATACACGGCGACCGTCTGGATGCCCAGTTCACGGCAGGCGCGGATGACACGCAAGGCGATTTCGCCACGATTGGCGATCAGGACTTTCTTGAACATGCCGCCTCAGGACGGCGCGGGGGCGCGGAACGCGTCCCACGACGAGTCGCTCGCCGACGCCACACCCTGAATCTGCAACGCAAACTCGCTCGGGTTCGTGGCATAGAACAATGCCTGGTCGTAACTGATGGTGCCGCGGGTGTACCACGACAACAGGCTCTGGTCGAACGTCTGCATGCCGTACTGCACGGTGCCCTCCTTGATCAGCTCGATGATGTCGAGCGACGCCGCCGGGTCGCGGATCTTGTCGCGAACGGCTGCCGTATTCACGAGCACCTCGCACGCCGGGACGCGGCCCTTGCCATCCTTCCGCGGCACGAGCCGCAACGAGATGATGCCTGCCAGCGCGTTGGCGAGATTGAACCGCACCTCGGCCTGCTGGTGCGGCGGATAGAAGCTCAGGATGCGCGCGATGGTCGACGACGCATCGGTCGTGTGCAGCGTCGAGAAGACGAGATGGCCCGTGTCCGCCGCCTTCAGTGCCGTGTCGAGCGTATCCAGATCGCGGATCTCGCCGATCAGGATCACATCCGGATCCTGCCGCAGCACACGACGCAGCGCGGAGCTGAAGCTCAACGTGTCGGTACCCACCTCGCGTTGGCTCACGTGGCTCCGGATGTCCCGGTGCAGGAACTCCACCGGGTCCTCGATCGTGATGATGTTCGCCGACCGATGCTGGTTCACATGGTGGATCATCGCCGCCAGGGCCGTGCTCTTGCCTGACCCGGTGATGCCCGTCACCAGTACCAGGCCGCGAGGCCGCAGTGCGAGTTCCTCGACCACCTGTGGCAGATGCAGCTCGGTGGCCGACCGCGTCTGGTACGGAATGCCGCGCAGGGCGAACGACACGGTGCCGCGCTGCTGGTAGGCATTCACGCGGAAGCGGCCGATCCCCGACACGCCGATCGCGAAGTCCGCCTCGCGCGTCTGCTGGAACTCCTTGAGATAGCGCTGCGGCATGATCTGCTCTGCCAGCGCCGACAGATCATCGGCCTTCAGCGACGGGTGATCCAGCCCCACCAGGTCGCCCGCCAGACGGATCGTCGGCGGCCGCCCGACCTTCAGGTGCAGATCGGACCCGTCACGTTCGATGAGCGAGGCGAGCCAGCTGCGGAGCTGCGCCGAAAGCTGCTTGCCGCTGCCACTGATCGGCTTGTCGCCGACCGATGGATTGGCGGCGCTCGTCGGATCAGCCATTGGGATCCACGCGGAAGAGCACCTGCCCATACTCGACGGCCGAGGAATCCGTGACGGCCACATCGACCACCATTCCGGACACGTCGCATTCGATCTCGTTCATGATCTTCATCGCTTCGATGATGCAGAGGATCTGGCCCTTGGTCACGCGTGTCCCGACACTGACGTAGGGATTCGCGCCCGGCTCGGGCTTCGCGTAGAAGGTGCCGACCATCGGCGACTTCACCTCGAGGAGTGTCGACACCGGCTTGACCGCTTCGGCAACCGTCGTGGCCGCAGCCGGCTCCGTCGCCGCTGGCGCAGCAGCCAGTGCCGGGGCCGCCATCATGTGCGTGCCCATCACGGCGCCACCGCGCTGCGTGGGGCTCTTCGAGATCCGGAGCTTCATCCCCTTGTCCGAGGTGATCTCCAGGGAATCGACGGTCGATTCGTCGAGCATCTCGAGCACTTTCTTCAGATATCGCAGATCGATCATGAGTGGGCTCTGACGGCGGAGGACGCGAGTGGCACTGTCACAGCAGCTCCAGCAACTCGCGGGGAAAGTCGGTCAATCGGCGGGGACCGGCGGCGCTCAGCAGGACATCGTCCTCGATGCGCACTCCTCCCCAACCTGCACGATACACACCTGGCTCGACGGTGACCACCGCATCCAGCGGGAGAATCGCATCGGCCGTCGATGCCAGTCGCGGTCCCTCGTGCACTTCCAGGCCGATGCCGTGCCCGAGGGAGTGCCCGAACCCCTCGGCCAGACCAGCCTCCTTCAGGTACTCCCGGGCGATCGCATCGGCCTCATGGCCGCGCATGCCCGCCCGGACTTCCGCGCACGCTTTCTCCTGGGCCGCGCGCACCGCATCATAAAAGGCGTGCTGCTCCGGCGACGCGCGACCCACCACGACCGTCCGGGTGATGTCGGAACAGTAGCCGTCATGAATCGCACCAAAATCCAGCAGCAGAAACTCACCGAGCTCGACAATTTTCGCAGAACTGCGCGCGTGAGGGAGTGCGGACCGCGGACCGGATGCCACGATGGTCGCGAACGGGAACCCCTCACTGCCTTCATCACGGAGCGCCTTCTCGAGCACACCGGCAATCGCCGTTTCGCTCTGACCGGGCTCGATCCGCGGCAACGTGGCCGCCAGCGCCCGGGTCGCCATCGCTGCGGCCACCTCGATCAGCGCCACCTCGCCAGCATCCTTTCGCTCCCGAAGCGATTCGACCAGTTCCCGCGCGGGACGCCACTGCCACCGCGCCCCATCGTCGAGGAGGCGCTCGAAGTCGCGGTGGAAGAGATGGGCGCTTTCGAACCCGACGACCTCGACGGCAGCGACCGTGGGCAGATACGCCCAGAGCTCCGTCCAGAGACTGTTCGTCGCAATCACCACCCGCACCGACTCCGCCACCTCGTCGACGACCTGTGTCTGGTAGCGGAAATCCGTGAAGAGCGCGACGCTGCCGCGACCGGGAACGAATGCGAGTGCGTTGCTCCCGGAAAAGCCGGTCAGATAGCGGATGTTGGCGAGCGACGCGACCAGCAGACCATCGAGATGGTGCTCGACCATGCCCGCCTGAAGCGCCGCCAGCCGCGTTGCGTGGTACGCCGCCATCACCGCTGCGCGTCGAGGTGCGCCAGCAGCGCGCGCAAGCCAAGCTCGTAGCCGGCCGGGCCAAAGCCGCAGATGACCCCGAGTGCGGCGGCGGCCAGCATCGAATGGCGGCGCTCGGGCTCACGGGCGTAAATGTTCGACAGGTGCACCTCGACGAACGGCACCGCGACACCAAGCAGCCCATCGCGCAGCGCCAGCGAGGTATGGGTGTAGGCCCCCGCGTTCACGAGAGCGCCAGCCACACGCCCGCCACGCCACGAGTGGATCGAGTCCAGCATCGCCCCCTCGCCGTTGTGCTGGGCACACTCGATCTCGATACCGAGCTCTGCCGCAATGTCGGACAGCCGCGCGTCGATGTCCATCAACGTCTGGTGGCCGTAGATCGACGGTTCGCGTTCACCGAGCAGGTTGAGGTTCGGACCGTGCAGCACGGCGATTCGCCGCCGGACCGGCATCAGGAGAGCCCCTCGAGCCAGCGATGAAAGTCCGAGGGTGGATTCCGCACTGCATCAGCAGACGGCGTCTCGGGCGGCAGCGCCGTGACCGGAGTGGAGACGGGCTCCATCGGGGTCGGTGAACGTGGTTCGGGCTCGGCGGTCTCTGGCAGTTCGGCTGCCGGCATCGTGGTGACGTACACCACCGGCACGAGATCCGTCTCCGCTCTGACTGATTCTGGAACGGGAAGCTGATCCGCGTTCGCCTCTTCACCGGGCGCGGGCACGGCCGACGATGCCGACGGAGGCCCTGGATTCGCGCGCGAGTCGAAGCTCGACCACGGCGCCGTGGTCGCCGACGGTGGCGGTGCGATCACCGGCAGCCCGCCGAACGTGGGCGAGAGCGATGGGGACACCTTTGGCGGCGCGACGAGCGGAATGGCCGCCATGGCCCCGGTCGGCCGAGTGGACGACGGCGTATCGATGCGCGCGCGGGGAGGTGCGCCACCGCCGGCAAAGAAACGGTCGAACGAGAGCAGCGGCGCCTGTGCCGCTGTGCCGCCGTCCGTGGCAGGACCCGCAGGCAACTCGAGAACGTCCGGCACCGGGAGGGTCGGGGCATCTTTCGGCAGACGGCCGACCATCTGATTGGCAAGCTCGACGAGCAGCGTGCTCGCGGCAGCGTCAGCACCCGCCACGTCGAGTCCGGCAAAGATGGTCGCAAGCGTTGCTACGCTGGCGCTGCCACTCTGGCTGCTCGACGCCCAACCGTCGCGTGGCGTCGGATGCGTCCTGGCCTCGACGATCCCGCCCGTCGGGAGGCCGAACAACGCCTCTGCCGGCGTGGTCGAATCGGCTCTCGTGAGCGGATCATGCTCCTCCGCGAACCAGTCGTCATCGGCAGATCGTTCCAGAGCGGCACCGCCCCACTGCGCATCGGTCCCTCGCGGTTCGGTCGGCTCGCCATTCCGAGGCGGAGACAGTTCGTACATCGATTCGAGCATTGACGGGGTGCTGGAACTTACAGCGGGTTCGACCCCGAACTCGCCGAACGACAAAGCCTTATCCGCTTCAACCTGCAGTGAATTCGCAGAGTGCGCCGCGCCAACCTGCGCCTCGAGCTCCCTGATCCGCGCCTGAATGCCGGTGTCGGTCGGCGTGCGGCGGGCGAGCGTCCGATAGACCGTCAGCGCCTGCTCCGTGAATCCCTGCTGCGCATACAGCTGCGCCATCGTCTCGGTCTCGAATTCGCCGGCAGGCAGCTCGGATGGGTCCACCATCTCGCGCGCTTCCCGTGGCATCTCAGCGGACGGAGCGAACTCCGGTTCCGGCTCGACCGGAGCGGCCACAATGGCAGGAGTCGAGATCGGGGTGTTTCTCTCCCGGGCCTCGCGCCAGGCGGCAAAACTGGCCAGCGCCCCAAATGCCGGCGGTGCGACGACGTCCGAGTCGAGGAGTTCGGGCACAGTCACCGGAAGGCCATCCGGCACGGATTCGTCGCCCGCCGAACTCGCCCACCCCCCGTCGAGTGGAGACATGGGCGCGTCGATCGATCGTCCGTCCGAGAGCGAGTCCAGATCATCGTAGGCGAAGCCGTCGCCCTGACCCATCATCGGCGGCAGGGCGTCCAGGTCACCAGACAAGTCGTGCAGACCGTCAGCGAGCGGCTGCGCGAAAGGCGCAGCGACACGTTCTCCGAGCGGCTCACCGAGAGGCTCACCGAGAGGCTCACCGAGAGGCTCGGGCTGCGGCGCAGGTTGCGCCGGCAACCCACTGGGCTCCCCGGGTCCGACTGGCGCGGGCGCCTGCGCTGGCGTGCGAGCCGGCGTCTCGCCCATGATCGCGCGCAACCCGGGCGGCGTCGGCTCGGCAAGCACCGCGGCGGCGTCGGCGAGATCGAAGTCGGACGGCGGGAGCTGATGCATCGGCGTCGGATGTGCCGTGGTCGGCTCCGGCCTGACAAACGTCAGTGCCCGGAGCGGCGTTGGCTCGTTCGTCGTGGCCGACGGCAGCACCGGCTCCCTCCCGGAGAACGTCGGCGCCGCGGGCTCGAAGCGGAGCGCTTCCAACGGCGGGGTGATCGGCCGCTCCCACGGTTCCAGACCGTCCACGGGCACGGCAACCGGAGGCGTCATGGGTGCTGCGGCGACGGGGACCGGGGCCGGGACGGCGACGGGAGGGCGCCGCTCCCATGGTTCGAGCGCTGGGGCGGGGCGTTCCGTCGGCAACGCGTCGGCGAGCTGTTCCCACCGGGTCGGCGCCTCGGCCGGAGGCCCCGGCACCGCAGGCGGCGGCGAGACCGGTGCCACAGGAACGCTCGCGGTCGGCGGCTGCGGTGGCACGGTTGCAGACGGGCTCCGTTCCCACGGTTGCGCATCGATCCGTGGGGCGGGTCGCTCCGCTGCAGTTTCGCTCGCCGGCCGATCCCACGGGTCCGGCACCAGCGTACTCGGCGGCAGGGGCGGGCGGACCGTCTCGGGCGGAGGAGCAAGGGACACATCACCCCGCGCCGGCGGGACGGGACGCGCCGCCTCGTTCAGCGCGCGGAGCAGGCGCTCGATCTCGGCGTTCTGTGGATCCGCATCGAGCACCCGGGCGTACCACTGCCGAGCCTCGGCAATCTCGCTGCGGAGCCGGGCGATGTCGCCCAGGTGCCGAAGTGCGATCACATTCTCGTCATCGAGCGCAACCGAGGTGAGGAACACGTCGCGCGCGGCGACGGTGTCCCCCTTCTCGAAGTAAGCGCGCCCAAGGACGATGTGGCCGCTCATGTGCCCAGGCTGCGCGGGCAGATGCTCGCGGCAGAGGGCGATGGCACGATCCAATTCCCCGGCCTGCCGGTACTCGTTGGCAAGCGGCACGAAAAAGCGCCGGGGGTTCTGCATGTACTTGGCCGTCAGATCCTGCAGCCGGGCACCAGGCGACATCACGTCCTCGGATGAATACTGCCCGCGTCGGTTCAGCCCGGAACGCTGGACCGCTGAAGATAGCGGACCGCCCGGACGAGCGTCAAATCGGAATACACATCGAAGTATCGGTATCACTTGAAGTTGTACCACCTGTCGGCCTAGCTTTCGTGGCTATTCTCTCCCGCGGTCCAGGTCGTTCCCTCGAGGAGTTCTGTTCAGTGCTGCAGACGTTCCGCTCGTTCGGTAAGTACATCTTCTGGGGCCTCGCCGTGACGTTCATCGGCGGCTTCGTCTTCTACGAATCTTCGGGCCTCTTCGGTCGCGAGTCCGGGCCGACGCTCGGAACCACCGTCGTGAAGATCGACGGCCAGGACGTCACCTACGGCGCCTACCAGCGTGCCCTCGAGGCCGCCGTGCAGCAGGAGGAGCAGCAGCGCGGACGTTCGCTCACGCTCGACGAGCGGGCGCAGGTCGAGCAGAAGACCTATGACGAGATCGTCACCGAGGTGCTGCTCGAGCACGAATACAAGAAGCGCGGCATCTCCGTCACCGAGGAGGAGATCGTCGAGTACGCGAAGTTCTCGCCGCCGCCGCAATACGCGCAGCTGCCGGAACTCCAGACCAATGGCCAGTTCGATTTCGAGAAGTACCAGCGGTTTCTGCGCAACCCCCAGGCGCGCCAGCAGGGCATGCTGGCGCAGCTCGAGGGCTATTACCGGAGCACGATCCCGAAGCAGAAGCTCTTCGAGCAGGTTGCGGCAGGCGCCTTTGTGAGCGATGCGCGGCTGTGGCAGATCTACCAGGACTCGCACGACTCGGCGCGGGTTTCCTACATCGCGATGCGCCCGACGACGTTCGCACCGACAGAGATCACCGATGCGCAGGCGAGGACGTGGTATGACGCCCACACGTCCGATTTCCAGCGTCCGGGCCGCGCCGCCGTCTCCGTGATATCGCTGGCGCTCAACGTCACCGCCGCTGACACCGTCGCGACGCGCGACTCGATCGTCAAGCTGCGGGAGCAGATCGTCGCGGCCACCGACCCGAAGGCGCGATTCGCGGAGCTCGCGACCCTCACCTCGAACGACACCCTTTCGGCCGTACAGGGCGGTGATCTGGGCCGCAAGCCGGCGGGTGAATACGTGCCCGAGTTCGCCGCAGCAGCCAAGGCATTGCAGTTGAACGAGGTCTCACAACCGGTGAAGACCCAGTTCGGATGGCACATCATCCGCCTCGAAGGCCGAGGCGGCGATTCGGTGAATCTGCGCCACATCCTGCTCTCGGTCGTGATGAACGACGGCGCGGCAACGCGCGTCTCCAAGCGGGCGGATTCCCTCGCCACACTCGCCGGCAGCGCCGATACGCCCGAGCAGTTCGATGCCGCGGCGAAGGCGCTCGGGCTGCCCGTCATGCGCGCGACCGCGTTCGAGGGCGAGCCCCTCACCATCGCTGGCCGCTACGTCCCCAACGTCAGCGCCTGGGCCTTCAGCGGATCGCGCGCCGGCGAGAGCAGCGAGATGTTCGACGACGCCAGCGGCTACGTCGTCGCCCGCCTCGATACGCTGCACGCCGAAGGGATCGCGACGTTCGATGAGGTGAAGGAGGAGGTGCGCGAGCGCCTCGCGAAGGACAAGGTGATGGACGAGTTCATGACGCTCGGTCGCAGTATCACCGAGTCCTCCACGGGTGCCGGTGGCTTCGAGGGCGCCGTCCAGCGTCGCGCGCTCACCGTCTCCAGGACCGGCATGTTTGCCCGGACGATGCAGACCGAGGGACTTGGTGGGTTCAACGAGGCGGTCGGGGCCGCGTTCGGGCTGCCCCTCGGCGTCGTGAGCCAGCCGATTCGCACCGCGGACGGCGTGTTCGTGATCCGCGTCGACCAGCGCACGCCAGCCGACCGCGCCGAGTTCGACAAGCAGAAGGACACGCAGCGCAGCCAGGTGTTGCGCGGCATGCGCGAGCAGATGGTGCGGGACTACCTCGAAGGCATGAAGAAGGGCGCCTCGATCATCGACAACCGCAAGAAGCTCAACGCCGCCGCGCGCCGCCAGAGCACCTGAGCCCACTCATGGTCGGAATACGGAAGCGGGGCACTGGACTGAGTCCGGTGCCCCGCTGTCGTCTGGGATGATTCCGCCCGAACGTCAGCACCTGCCTAGATCAGGCGCTTCGGCTCCGCCGTCGGGTCGTCGATGCGCGGTGCCGGCTCTGCCGCACGTGCTGACTCCGCGCGATACGCACCATCCGTCGCCGACTTCTCGATGTCGGTGACGTTGCGCTTGAACTGGTTGATACCCTTGCCAAGAGCGCCCGCGATCTCGGGAATGCGCTTGGCACCGAACAGCAGCAGCACCAGCACCAGCACAATCATCATTTCACCCATGCCCATTCCGAACGGCATTTGCAAGCTCCTAGAAGAGGGATCGTGCGATGAGATACGCGATCAGTACCCCGAGCAGGCTCAGAAGAGACACGTCGAGCGCGATGGGGCCCAGTGCAAACTTGAGGATGACGAGGTCAATCTGCAACGGACCGAGGCTCGGGGTGACCCCCGTCGTCAAAAATTCCTTGACGCTGCCGGCCGGGAGGAAGCGTCTGGAGGTCTGTGTGAGGAAACCGCCAACGATGAAGCCGGCAGACAGGACCAGGGCGTGAAACGCCGGCCGGTGCCGGGACGAACCACCGCGTGACGCCATTACCATCGCCGATCCAGGACGTACCCGACGAGCTCGAGCATCGCCGACCGTGCGACGGTATCGGGCAGCGCGCTGGCAATCTCCTCTGCCTCCTGTGCGAACAGCTCACCCTGGCGGCGCGCGTAATCGATGCCGTCCGCGTCCATCACCAGCGTGATGACCCGCCCGATCGAGGCGTCGGTCGGCTCAGTGGACTCGAAGAACCGCTCGACCTCGCGCCGCGCCGTGGCCGGCATTCGTCGCATGGCGGCAATCAGCGGAAGCGTGACCTTGCGCTCCCGCAGGTCGGCACCTGAGGGCTTCCCGGTGATCTCCTGACCCTCGATGTAGTCCAGCACATCATCAGCGACCTGGAAGGCCATGCCAAGCCGTTCGCCAAACCGGGCCAGGGCCGTCCGGTGCGACGGGGCACCGCAGATCGCGCCGACCTCACAGGCCGCACTCATCAGCGACGCCGTCTTCGCATGGTTGAGCTGGAAGTACTCTTCCTCGCTGAACTGGAGGCGGTCCACCGCCGAGAGCTGCCAGAGTTCGCCCATGGTCATCGTCTTGGCGGCATCGGAGATCACCACCAGTGACTCCATGTCCCGCGTGCTGACCAGGTGTCGCACCGCCTGAGAGTACAGGTAGTCGCCCATGATCACCGACACCTGATGGCTGAACACCGCGTTGACGGTGGGCATGCCACGGCGCATCACGCTGTGATCGACCGAATCGTCGTGCACGAGCGTCGCGAGATGGATGAGTTCCACCACTGCCGCGTGGTCGATGGCAAGTTCGCTTCGCGTCTCCTCGACGGCGTTCGCCAGCAGCACGAGCGTCGGTCGGAGCAGCTTGCCCTGCATCCCCTGCAGGTGTCGGTTCACTTGCCCGATGAGTGGATTCTCGTCTGCGACGATGCTCCACATGCGCGACGAGACGAGATCGAGCTCCGCGCGCACCGGGTACTGGATACCGGCGAGCGGGTTGTCGAGCCCGGCCCTCGTGGGAACCGGTAGGCTCATTTAGGCGGGCTGCTGCAGGGTCTGGATCCGTGCCGCAACGTCCCGGAAGCGGATGTCGACGGCGTACACCCTTTGATAATAGCGAAGCCCGTCTTCTCGTGCCCCAAGCGCCTCGCTCGCAAGGCCCAGAAGGTACAGGACGCCACGCAGGGTATCGTCGCCATGCGTCACGGCAGGGTCGTCCAGGGCCCGTACGAGCAGCGTGCGTGCGACCGCTGGCTCCCCCTTGTCGAGGAAGCAGCCCCCGAGGGCCTCGATCGACTCGACCCGCCGCAGCCGCCCCCGTGAGGCCGCCTGAAACTCGGCAATCGCGTCATCCATCAGCCCCATCTCGCGAAACGCGATCCCGAGGTCGAAGTGACTGTCGAAGTCATCGGCCGCGATCGTCTTCTCGATCCCCTCTCGAAACTCCTGCAGGATGTGCTCGAAGTCGCCGTCGTGGTCGCCGGTCTGCTGCGGTTCACCGATGGTCATCCGCGACGACGCGGGACGATCATCCTCGCGCAGGATCTCGGCGAGGTTGATGAACGTCGGCGTGGGGCGCTTGGGCCGGAACTCGACCGGCGGCTGAGACCGTGGCGCCTCGGGCGCCGGTTCCGGGACCCGCGGCGGGGCGGCGGCGGCCGCTGACGCCATCGGAACCTCAGGCACGGCTCCCACCGGGGCGGCCGCGTCCAGCGCCATCGGCACGTCACCGAAGAGATTGTCGAACTCGCGGGAGAACGTCGGCAGCGAAACCAGGGTGGCCGCCGGTGCGCCGGGTGCGAGTGCGTCGGGGTCCGCCGTGAACGCCTCGATCATCGGCAGCATATCGAGTGGCGCACCACCGTCGCCCTCGGCGCCCTCGAGGTCGGTGTCCGTGGCGCGTGCGGCAGTTGCCAGCGATTCGACACCGAAATCGAGCGGCGTGAGGTCGCGATGCCCAGGCAGCGACGCCTCATCGCCAGGCGCGGACGGGTGCTCGGCGCCGCCGGCCATGTCCAGAAACTCGATGTCTGCCGCCGTCGACTCCGCCGTCTGCGATGGGCCGTCGAGCTCGAGCGAGTCGCTGATGATCGAGGCCTGCGGCGGCGCCTGCTCCGATGCACTGTCGTAGCTCGTCGCCTCGAAGCCGTCCAGCATGCCGGCTGGCGGTTCGTCGAGCAGCTCGACACCGGCCGGCGCGTTCAGCTCCAGGCCTTCGAGGCTCGCCGTCGGCGCGGGCCGCACCAGGTCACCCCCGATCACGGGCGACACCTCGAGCGCCCCGAAATCCTCATCGCTGTCGATGAACACCAGCGACGGGTCGGTGCGCTTCCGCGCGATCTCGTCCTCGGACTCCGGCACCCAGTGCTCGTCCATCTCGCGAGCCACCTGCGCCACGCCCTCGGCCTCGGCGGCGCGGCCCGCCAGCAGGTGGAGGCGGTGGAGCACCGTCAGATGCGGGAGGGCATCCAGCTTTCGCCCGGCGCGCAGCAACTGCTCGACGACCACCGAGCGCACATGCACGTCGTCCGGTGACAGCTCCGCGAACTCGCTCAGCGCTTTCAGCGCCTCGCCATGCTGCCCGACCTTCTCCAGTGCCTCGGCAACGGACAGGTAGTGCCGCTGCGCGTCCACGACCATCCCCTTCTCGGCCGAGAACCGGGCCAGCCGACGCAAGGTCGGCACGTGCCCGGGTCGCTGCCGCAGAATCTTGTTGCAGAGCGCAATGGCATTGTTCAGGAAGCCGCTGAGGGCGTACTCGTCAGCGCTCCGCTCGAACAGCACGATCGCCTCGTCCACCTCGCCCAGCCGAAGGTGCAGGTCACCGACACGGTTGCGCAGGGCGACATCCACGTCGGGTGACGAGCCGTGCTCGGTCAGCAACTGATGGTACAGCGCGAGCGCCTTCTCGGGCTGCTTCTTGAGCTCGAGAGACGCGGCCTGTTGCTTGAGCGCTGCCGGGGATGAGGCCATGCGGTAGACGACGGGATGACAGGGGGTGGACGTGCTCGACGACACGCGCGAAAGCTAGGCCTGAGTCACAGCTGGCTCAAGCGTTTCCAGCTCACAGTATCGGCACCGCGCGCGTCCCCTTCACTCCCGACTGCGCAGACCGTGCCAAATCACGCCATGACGTCCCGGATCCGGTCGATGCGCAGCGGAGCCTGTGCTTCACCGCGGCAGGCGTAATAGCACTTGTTGCAGTCGATCGGCTTGTAGCGACGCCACTCTGTCCAGTGAAAGTCCACCGGAAAGTCGGGACAGCGCCGGACGCCGCCGACGGGGTCGATATGGATCGTGCTCATTCCGCTCTCGCAGGGCTCGGTCATCTCGCCCCGCGTGTACCGGGGGAGCTGTTCGAGATAATGGTCCGAATTCGTGATCACACCGCGCCGGCGCCGCTTGTAGGCAAGCAGGTCGGCCACCAGCGCTTCGATCTCCGCCTGCTGCGACGCCAGCAGGAGGTGATCCCCATTCCCGTTCTTGAAATCGGTGTACACGCTGTAGTTCACCCCACACCCGAGCTCGGCCGCACGGTGCAGGATCGGGCGGATCTGGTCGATGTTGTCGTTCTTGATGACGGTATTGAAACGGATGTTGTCCACGCCCCGGGCACGCATCCCCTCCACCGCATCGAAGATCTTTCGCGACAGTCCCGGGATGCCACGGGCCTGGTCGTGCCGCTCGTCGAGGTAGTCGAGCGAGATGCTGAGCTGATTGATCCCCGCCGCCTTGAGCGACACGCCACGCTCGGCGGTGAGCATGCCGCCGTGGGTGATCAGCGTCATGTACTTCCACGAGATCGCGCGGTCCACGCCGGCGATGAGATCCTCGAGATCGCGGCGCAGCAGCGGCTCTCCGCCAGTGAAGCAGACGAGCATGGGATTGAAGAAGCGCGCCGCGTCGGCGTAGCTCTTCAGCTCCCGTTCCTTCTCGGAGGCGTCGGTCTTCCAGTAGTCGCAGAACCCGCACCGGGCGTTGCACCGCAGCGTGACCTCGAAGTGCACCAGCACCGGCATGCGGCGCACGCGGAGCGACACGTACTTTCTGAAGAATCCCGGTACATGCCAGGGCTTGAATCGTGCCGAGAGCATCAGCGGGTCCCGGCGGCGCGGCGGAAACTCTGCTGATCGAAGTTGAACTTCAGGTCCGGCTGCGCCTTGAGTGCGATGAAGAACGAGAAGGCGAAGTTGCCGTTGGGTGACTGGGTGAAGTTGAAGATCGCCCGCCAGTCATGCAGTTCACGTTGCAACGACACCGTCTGCGCGGCGACCTCCCCGCGCACGGCGTCGTAGGTGGTGGAGTACTGTGTCGCCCATTTCGGCGTGATGTTGAAGCTGGTCTGCACCTGCAGTGACCTGAGCGGAGGGTTGATGAAGATCGGCGAGCCCAGGCCGACGGTGAGCGCGTTGTTGTCGATGCCGGGATAGATGCCGTTTCGGTTGATGCAATCCTGCAGCAGGGAGGGGTTCTGGTTGCCCTGCAACAGGTCCGCACAGCGCTCCTCGACCGGCGGCAGCGAGATGAAATTCGAACCGATCGGCGGCCGCTGGCGTGTGGACGAATACGACAGGTTCACCGACCACCCCTGCCCACTCGGGATCGCACCGAAGCCGGGGCGCACCTGATTGCCGTTCAGCCCGCGGTTCTGCGACTGCATGCCGTTGCGGTCGTTGCGAAGCTGCATCGAGTCGGCGGCCGAGAGATTCGTCGCATCCGCGGTGAACTCACGCCCGCCGATGAGCCGCGTGATCCATCGCACCACGCCGGTGGTCCGATCGAGGCGCAGCGACATGCGCGTATCCTCGCGGTACGGCTTGAACACCGCCGTGTCGGAGATCGGGCTGCCCTGAAAGATCGAATAGCGACTGGAAAAGTCGAAGCCCGGCAGGAAATCCGACCGCAGACCGTACCCCCACTGCGACGTCGTGAGCCCGGCGAAGCGCGACACCCGATCGGGGTTGGCCGAGCGTCGGCGGATATCCTGGTACTGAAGGAAGTTGTACGAGAGCCCGTCCGTCTGGATGCTGAGCGCTCGCACCTTGCGGCCGGCATCGGGTGCCGAATCGGCCGGGGCCCGCAGCTTGACCTCGATGTTCTGGTTCACGCTGAGCGAGAGGACGTTCTGCGGCAGCGCACCCAGGTAGCCACGCTGTGCCTGAAGGACGGCGCGCAGGTATTCCTCGCTCACCGTCGCGCGCGGCGCCACGGACCAGGCCAGCACCGGCGCGAACGAGTGACGGATACGCGTGACGGGGCCGATACCGGGGAAGAACCCGAACAGCGTCGGCGAAATCGACAGGTTGAGGCTCGGTCTCTTGGTCTGGGCGACATACCGCCCTCCCGACGCCGAGGATCGCACCAGAAAGGCATTCGGGTCCACGTTCGAGAACTGCAGGCTCGGCGAGAGGTTCCACTTGCCGCGACTGAGCGAGGGCAGGCTGAAGCCCGGGCGCCAGTCGATGGAGGTCTGCGTGTAGCCGTCGAAGAAACGGAACGCCTGCACCGTGTCGCGACCGCCATCGGGGCGATCGACGAACACATCCACCGTCTTTTGTGTCACGCCGGTATTTGCCTCGTCACGGATCTCGAACGAGTTCTCCAGCGAGAACCCGAAAATCTGGAGCGGGGTGTTGAAGCTGAGTTGCGTGTTCCGTCGGTCGAGCGGGACCGCGATGCTGTCAGGCGCGCCTGCGGCATTCGTGATGTAGCGCAGCGCCGACTGGCCAGCCCCCTGCTGATTGGTGACACGCTGTTCGGTGCCATTCAGCGATGGTATCCACGTCAGCCATTTGCCGACCGTGATCGGCGCCGAGGTGATCCCCAACTGCGGCAACAGCTGATCCACCTGTGGCCGGCCCGTGTACTGGGTGCGACTGGCACCGAGCGATACCGAGAACGGGCCGGCGGCGGTCGAGTAGTTCACTCGCGAGCCGAACGTCGCCAGCGCTGACGCGGGGTTGAACGCAGTGGCACGCTGCACCAGCGTATTCGACATGTAGTTGATCGACGCATTCAGCCGCGTGCGCCGTGAGAACTGCTGGATGTGGTTCACCTGGACGTTCAGGTTCCGGCTGCCGTCGGTGAGCCGCTGGTACGACGTGCCGAGGCTGCCGTTGAGGAAGCGCCGGAGCCAGTTGTAGCGCCACTCGATGTTGTACCGGGTGAAGCCGAAGTCGGCGCCGGCGCGCGGGTCGATGTTGGCGCCACTGCGCCAGTCCACCCACGCCTGCACGTCCTGATAGTCACCGAGGTTGTAGTACCAGCCGAGGTTCTCGATCGTGCGCCGGTACAGCGGCCCGCTGCGGACGATCTCGCTCACGCCAAGCCGTGGACTGAGCATGCCGCTGCGCCGTCCCGAGCGCACGTCCTGAAAAAAGAACGGCAGCCAGAACACCGGCACGTCGTAAATGTAGAGCACCCCGGGGCGCCCCACCGCCAGCTTGCCCTTGACCATCTTCAGCTCGCGGGAACTGAAGTGATAGTGCGGCAGCGAGTCATCGCAGGTGGTGATCGAACCGTGGCGTCCGAAGAAGAAATCCTCCTGGCCGGTACTGTCGGTCGCGAACGCGGCGCGCTCCGCATCGACATAGTACTTCTGCCCACTCTCGATCGTGGTGCGCACGTTCCCCACCGTGCCGCGACGCTCGGCGGTGTTGTACTCCATCGTGCCACGCGAAATGACGTCGTCGTTGCCGCTCGACGGATCGCGCAGCACATTCTCGATGCCACGGGCGCGCACCATCTTCGTCGAGTCATCGTAGATGATCGTATCGCTGACCATGATCGTCCGGTCCCGACCGATCGCCGCCCGCGCGCTGTCACTCCGAACGAGCGTCAGCAGCTTGCGGGTGGCGTCGAAGGTAACGCTGCGCGCCTGAAAGCGTGTCACGTTGTACCCGGGCTTCGCCAGCAGCGAATCGATCACCGGATCCGACTCGGCCCACTGCACGAGCTCCTTCTTGGCCACCGAATCGGCCGCCGCGGAATCGCGCGCGGACCGGAGCGTGTCATTCGCCGGCACCCGGCGCAGGCTGTCTCCGCGAACGGGGACGCGTGGCACCGTGTCACGCCGCGTGGGCGTGACGCCGCCCTGGGCGCACAGTGGCGCACTGAGCGCGACAAGAAGCCCCGCCAGCACGCCAAACGCGCGCACTACGCGAGCGCCTCCACGTCGGCGCCTGCGCTCAACTCCTGCTCGCGCCGCAACCGGCGACGGTACACGAGCGCGCTCGCAACGATGCTGACCTCATACAAGCCGTACAACGGCACCATCAGCATCACCGTCGTGGTCAGGAGGTCGCCCGGCGTGATGATGGCGGCGCCGACGAGCGACGCAACCGCCGCGTGGCGCCGGTACTCCCGCAGCTGCATCGGGGTGATGATCCCGAGCGTCGTCAGACCGACCAGCAGGATCGGCAGCTCGAAGACCGCCCCCATGCTCAGCGCGAGCGACGTGGCGAAGTCGAAATAATCGCGCGCCGTGATCATCGGCTCCAGCGCCGCGGTCTGGAACTGCATCAGGAACCTGAGCGAGAACGGCAGCACGAAGAAGTACGCCAGCAATGCGCCACACATGAAGAGGCACGTCGCGCCGAACAGCAGTGGCACCACGACCTTCTTCTCATGCTTGTAGAGGGCCGGCGACATGAACGCCCAGAGCTGGTAGAGAACCACGGGCGCCGCCATCGCGAACCCGGCACCGAACGACACCTGCAGTGCAATCGAGAAGGCATCACCCGGGTGCGTGAAGATGAGCTTCCGGCCATTGAGAAACGGCAGGATCGGCTGCTCGAGCAGACCGATCAGGTCGAACTGCACCACCAGCAGGAACGCCACCGCCACGCAGAGGCCGACGGCCACGACGACCTTGAGGAGCCGCGACCGCAGCTCCTCGAGATGATCGAGAAATGGCATGTCAGACATGGCGCGACCAGAGAGTCAGGGAGTGCGACGCAAGCGTTCACGGGCCAGGTCGGCCTCGTCGCTGCGCGGATAGTTCGTGACGAGCAGCTCGAGCACTTCCCTGGCCCTGTCCGGCTTGTTCTGGGTGCGCAGCAGCGCTGAGCGCTTGAACATGGAGGTGGGCGCCTTCTCGCTGCGCGGATACTTCGTGTAGACACTGAGGTACGCCGCCTCGGCATCGACACCCCGCCCATCCCGCTCGAGCGTTTCGGCGACGTAGTACTGCGCGTCCCCCGCCCGCTCGTGCTGCGGGTACTGGACGAGGAAATCCATGAACCCGGCCCGCGCCGTCGACGTGCTGCCGCGACGGAGTTGATCGAGCGCCATCGTGTACAGCTGGTTCGGGCCCGGAGCCGCCGGCGCCGGGACTGTGGCGGCCATCGTGGCCTCCGGCGTCCGCGGCGGCAGCGTGACCGGCGGCGATGCAGTCGGCGCGCCAGTCACAGCGGCCGCTGGTGGCGTGCCTGCCGGCGGCGCGACGACGGGAGCCGGCGGCATCGCGTTCCGCTGCTCCAGCTCCGCCCGCAACTCCGTGATGCGGGTCTGGCTCTGGCCCGTCAATGCACGAATCTCGATCAGACCGTCACGCACCTTGAACAGGTCACCGAGCACGTTTCCCTGAAATGCAGCCAGCTCTCCTTTCATGCCGCGCAGCGAGTCAGTCAGCATCGCCATCGTCCGGATCACGCTGTCGAACTGAACGCGCCGCAACGAGTCGCGATAGGCATATTCCGCACGCGCGCCCTTGAGGTCGGTCTGCAGGAGCAGCACGTCCTGCTTCGTCGCGACGCAGGCAGACAGCGCGACGGCGCCGAGGCCCAGCGGGAGCAACCGGCGGAACGTCATCGCGGCGGCACCCGAAGTGTTTCGCCGCCGCCAAGAATCTCGAACTCGGCGCGACGGTTCCGAGCATACGACGATTCGTCTTCGCCCGACATCGACGGCCGCTCCTCCCCGAACGACACGATGTCGACCCGGCTCGCGGCGATACCGCGGTCCACGAGATACTTGCGCGTCGCAGCCGCACGCCGGAGGCCAAGGGCGAGATTGTATTCGTCACTGCCGCGCGTGTCGGTGTGACCTGCGACGCGGACGCGCAGGGCGGTGTTGGCGCGGAGAATCGGCAGCTTGGCATCCAGCGTCGCGCGCCCATCGCCCGTGATCGCATCGGCGTCATACTCGAAGTACACGACGGACTCGACCATGGTCCGCAAGTTCGCGATCTCCGCGGAGGTGGCGGTGGCGAGGGCCGCAGAACGGGCACGGTCGACGGAGTCGCGGACCAATGCTTCACGTGCGCGGCGGGCAGCGGCCGCCGCATCCTCCGTCGCACCAGCCGTGCTCGGTGTCATCGGCACCGGATCCACGCTGACCGGCTTCTTGCGGCAGGCGCCCAGCGTCAGGGTTGCCAGCATGATGCCGGCCGAGAGTGTGCGACGGTTCATAGCAGAAACTCCAAAGTCGAATGGGAGCGTTGTGGCGACATCACCGTGCGTCATCGCGCGGAACGCGGCGACCATGCCGCGAGACGTGCACCCGGACTCGCAGTCAACTGCCGCGCCCGCCCAGATTCGGTGTCCAGCACCCACAGTTGCCGAACCCCTGAGCGGGTGGACGTCACGACCACGTGTCGTGCGTCCGGAGCCCATGCAGGATCTTCGTTCGTGCCGTCCGTCGTCAGCTGCTTCACGGCACGGTCCCGCAGCGTGATCATGACCACCTGAAAGCGTCCCGATACCTGTGACTGAAAGACGATGGCGCGATTGTCTGGCGACCAGTCCGGACTGGACCGGTACCCCTGCGACGACGACAATGCCGCGAGCACATCGGCGTTGGTGCCATCACCATCAGCAATATACACATCGGGCCGACCGGATCGTCCGGACGTGAACGCGATGCGACGACCGTCAGGGCTGAATGATGGTGAGGTGTTGTCGCTCCCACGTCCGATCGAGATCCGTCGCGGCTCGCCGCCCCCTGCACTGACGAGGTACAACTCGGTGCCGAAGTCAGCACCGTGCGCGTATGCGATGGCAGTCCCCTCGGGCGTGAACGTCGGCGAAATGTTCAGTCCCGACGGTGCGACCACGCGGCGCGATCCACCGCGCAGGTCGGTGACGTAGATGGCGCTCCCGGCTGGCTCGAGCGCGGCGTACACGATGGACTGCCCGCTCGGATGGAATGATGGCGACAGCGCCTGACCGGTACGCGTGAGCGGAGCCGCGCTCGCCCCATCGCTGTCGACCAGCCAGATCCGCGTGTCTGCGGCCACGTAGGCGATGCGGGTCGCAGCGACTCCCCGCTCTCCCGTGATCCACTCTTCGCACTGGTCGCTGATCCCGTGCACGGCCTGCCGCCATGCCGACGTATTCGGTGCACCCGGCAGCGCCACGGTCTGCCGCTGCACCACCTGACGGCTGGCGACATCGTAGACGATGACCGTGGCGCCACCGGTCGTCGGGAGAATCTGCACCACGCCGTTGATGCGGAGTCGCGCCGCCGCCGTGTAGTCGATCGGCGCCGCCCCCAACGGCGACGGCAGGGCGGTGGCTTTCGGGAGCACGGTCACACGATCACCGAAATCGAGATCGCGCATCACGATGGTGCGCAGCGAATCGCCGGCTACCCCCGCGACCGGGAGCACGTGAATCCCCGGACGCTCACCGCCGTCGCCGTAAATCAGTCCGAGGCGTACCCCCGGCTGTGCGGACAACCGCGCTCCGCACAGGGCAGCGACGAGGAGGCCGAACAACAGTTGCCGACTGACACTGATGGCCGGTGTGACGGACGAGAAGATCATCGCAGGAGGGTGGGATCGAAGCTGAAGACCACGGGCAGCACGTCGTCGCGGAACCCGGCTGGCAGCGCACCGAAGAGCTTGCGCTGCCCGACCGCGTCCACGGCACCGAGGCACTCGAGATCGAAGGCGTACAGTCCGGAACGGGAAATCATGCGCAGGTCGGAGATGGAGCCGTCACGATGGATGAGGAACGACACCTCGGCCTTCAACGCGACACCAGGGCGAGGCGTGAAGTTGCGGGCGATCTGGCGAGTGATGTTCTCGAGGTACCCGGGGTACGGAAACGCGGTCCCCGTCACCTTCACCGACGCGACGTCACGTCCTCGGCCGCCCGTCTCGCCGCCGCCGGCGGGGGTGCGTCCCGGAACCGTGACGTCACCACCGGACCGCGGGGTTGCGGGTCGTGACGGGGCAGCCGGCGCACGCGGTGACGCGGCAGGCGCGGTGGGCCGTGGCGTCGGCGTCGGCACCGGGGCCTTGGCCTGCGGCACGGCTTTCGGGCGAGGCGCCGGCGCCGGTGCCGGGGGGGCCGTCGGCGACGCGTCGGGTACGGGGGCCGGTGCTGCCGCCGGTGGCTTTTCATCCGGGATGGTCGGCCCCTGCGTGACGGCGCCAAGGTCCCGCGGGCCGCGGGGGGCCGCCACCAGTTCAACGGCGTATGCGGGCGGTTGCGGAGGTGCCGTGGTGAGGCGCGCCGTCAGGACCACGGTCGTCAGCAGCACCACGTGCGCGACCACCGACATGGTCCCCGCTCGCGCTGCCGAGAGCGGCTGGCGCACACCCTGCTCCGCCGCCGGCGGCGGCGGCGCACCGGGCCCGTTCATCGTGCCGACTGCGGTTCCACGACGAGGCTCACGTTCGGCAGTCCCGACTCGCGCAACATGGCGAGCACCTGCACCACATCGCCGTACGGCGCGCCCTCGTCACCCTTGAGGTAGATCGTGCGTCCGGTCGCGCGCGCCGCCAGGGCCGCCAGCGCGGCCGGCAACTCGTCACGCGCAATCCGCTCGTTCCCGAGCACCACCACGCCGTCGCGTGTGACGGTGATCATCACCGGATTGTTCACTGCCGCCGCCTGCACATTGGCCTTCGGCAGCTTCACATCGACCCCACCGGTCAGCAGCGGTGCCGTGATCATGAAGATGATCATCAGCAGCATCATCACGTCGATCAGGCTGACCACGTTGATCTCGGCATTGAGCGACTTTCGCACGCGTGCCCGGTTCCGACGCATCAGATCCGGCCGTCACGCACGAGCAGCGCGACCACGTCGGTGCTGAATGCATCCAGCTCGCTCGTGACGTGATTGAGGCGGTTCGCGAAGTGATTGTACGCGAACACCGCAGGGATCGCGACGGTGAGGGCCAGTGCCGTGGCGATCAACGCTTCCGCCACGCCAGGCGCGACGGCGCTGATGTTGCCGCTGCCGCTCGAGGCGACACCAAGGAACGCGTTGATCACGCCGAGCACCGTGCCGAGCAGGCCGATCAGCGGGCTGACGGCGCCGATCGTGGCCAGCCACGGCAGCAATCGCTCGAGACGGTCCCGCTCACCGGTCGTTTCCTTGTCGAGGAGCATGTGCAGCGCATCCACTTGCGCCTGCGACAACCGCGCCTGTCGATCAGTGTTAGCGCCAATCGCCGGTCGCGTATCGGACATGAATCGCTCCGCCCGCCGGATCACCGCATAGAACGGCGAACCGACGCCGAGCTTGGCACGGCTCACGGCATCGTCGAACGAGTCGGCCTCGGGCATGTACTGCAGCAGCGGTTCCGCCGCCACGCGAATCGCGCGGAACTCCCGCGACTTCATCGCCATGATCGTCCAGCTCACCGCGCTGAGCCCGAGGAGCAGGAGAAGCACGGCCCAGGAGACCGGCGTGCCGTGGGCGAGGAGGTCGAGGATGGAGCCGGTGGCTGACGGGACCACCTGCAAAAACAGCCCGGAAGGGTTCATGACGGCGTGTGTGCCTGCGCCTGGCGAAAATACTCCAGCGTCGCAGCCAGCCCGGCATCGAGCGACATCAGCGGCGTCCAGCCGAGCACCTCGTCGGCCTTCGTGTACGCGATGCACGAGCGGCGCTGTTCACCGGCACGCTCCGGGGCATGGTGCAGCGCCAGCGACGAGCCTGCGGCCGCCTTGAGCGTGCTGGCGAGGGTCACGACACTCGTCGGGATCCCCGTCCCGATGTTGAACCCGCGATCGTCCAGACGACCCGGCGCGGGCAGCGCCGACGTCGCGGCGAGCAGGTTCGCGCGGGCGACGTCCCCGACATAGACATAGTCGCGCGTCTGCTCGCCGTCGCCGTAGGCGGTCATCGGCGTGTCAGAGAGTACGCGCTGACAGAAGATCGCCACGACGCCAGCCTCGCCATGCGGGTCCTGCCGAGGGCCGTACACGTTGGCATACCGAAGCGCGACAGTGTCGAGGCCATGCACGCGACTGAAGTAGCTCATGTAGTACTCGACCGACAACTTCGCGATGCCATACGGCGACAAAGGATCCTTCTGTGCGCCTTCGACGGTCGGGATCTCCACCAGGTCGCCGTACTGTGCGCCACCACTCGACGAGAAAACGAACCGCGTCCGATGTCCCGACTGGCGCACGGCCTCGAGCAGGTTGAGCGACCCGCCGATGTTCACCGCTGCGTCCCATGACGGGTCGAGCACGCTCTTGCGCACGTCGATCTGCGCCGCGAGATGCGCGATCACGTCGAACCGGCCGGTGCGCACCAGTTCGGCAGCGGCCGGGGAGGCGATCGAGTCTCGCACGACGGTGGCGCCCGGATTCACGTTCTCCTCACGCCCGCTCGAGAAGTCATCGAGGATCGTGACGTCGTAACCGTTCGCGAGGAAGAGATCGGTGACATGCGAGCCGATGAAACCGGCGCCGCCGGTGACGAGGGCGCGCGGGCTCACGACGGCTGCCCGACGCGGACGACGGCAGCGCGGATGCCAACCGGGGAGTGTGTGGCGAGAAACATTGCTCGTGGTTCAGGTGTGAGGGCCAATCAATGGAAGAGCCCGGCGCTGACCGGTGACGGACACCGCTGCAGCCGCTGGGATCACAGGACAGAAACTAACCGGGCCCGCGTACCGAGGCAGGTTCTCCTCGGCGAGCGGGCCCGGCGACAGGATCGGGGATGTGACGTCGAACGGGCGGTCCCTCAGGGCATGCGCGCCACCAGGCGAGCCTTCATGCCGACGCGCACCGCGGGCTGGTCGTGCCCGATGATGATTGCGGTGGCGCCGTCGGCCGTGACCTTCACCACGCTCGCCCGCGCCACCTGATTCTCGGGGGCGACGTCCTTTCCGGTCGGCGAGAGCGAGACCCCCTCGGCGATGAGCGCGAACTGGTCGCCGACGCGACTGGACGTCCCGCGCGGCAACGCAATCACGATGTAGTTCTGCACCGTCGGCAGGACGACGCCACCAGCGACGTAGGCCACCTCGAAGAGCGGACCATTCGCCACCGGCTCCGGACGCACCGTGAGCGCTTTGACCTCGGCATCGAGCGGCAGCAAAAGGTCACCCGCGCGCAAGGTGGCGAAGACCGAAACGACGCGCGCACGCGCCGCCTTTCCGGTGCCGGCGGCCACGATTTCCACGACGCCGGTGGGCTGCATCACGCGGCTTCGCACTCCGCGATACTCGATCGCTGGCCCGCGCTGAAACACCGCGAACTTCGCCCCCGTGACCGCGGGCGTTCCTGCCGGCAGGAGCACGTTCACGTCGTCGAAGATCTGAAACTGGTCCCGCATCGACGAGCTGCCAAGTACCGTGCGATCCGCCCGTGAGACCAACGCACCGCCGGAGTATGGCGCGGTGACTGGCAGGAGAAACGGCGCCGCCGCCATCTCACCGGCACGCACGGTCGGGCGGAGCGCCCGGCCGCTGAGGGTCGCGTTCTGCAGCGAGGACTGACTCTGGTTCGCCATGGCCCGGCCGAGGACGACGGGGCGCGTGCTCGCCGGAACCAGGTCCGCGGGCTCCTCGCCGACGCTCACGGCCGGCGGCACGAACGTCGGCTTCCCATCCGCGCCCACGAACAGCCGCTGCCCCGGGAAGATGAGGTTGGCATTCGCGATCTGCCGTGCATTGGCGCGGAACAGCTCCGGCCAGCGCAGCGGATTACCCAGGTAGGCCCGGGCGATATCGTACAACGTGTCACCACGGCGGACCGTGTGAAGCACGGTGCCCGGTCTTGACGGCGCGGCACTGTCCGGCCGCTGGACCTGGGCGCGCAGCGGCTGGCAGCTGATCGTCAGGAAGATGGCCGCGAGGCAGAGCCGGCGCATGACGGGAAGCGGGTTGCGGCGCATGCTGATGGGGAACACGGGGAACGTCAGCGACAGGCACGGCGCGGGGGCCGTGCCGCGGAGGGGCCACCGCACGCGGCAGCTCCCGATCAGGGACGAGTATCGGCACCGGACGAAACGTCTGGAGCGGTTCGCACGCGGCCGACAGCACCGGCGAGCTCGCCGAATCTTAAGCGTCGCTCACGATCAGGCTGGTACGGGAGATGCACGTGCTGACGGGTCTCACCGGCCCTTGGGCTCTCAATTCAGGCCCGCCGTGATGTATTACACCTGATATGTCACAAACTTCGGTCCGCGTCGATACCTTTTTCCGCCTCGTCGCGCCGCGCGCACCACCCTGTGGCGCCGCGGAGCTGAGCTGCGAGTTCCTTCGTACGCTTCACGTATCGAATCGAATTTTTATGGATTCCACGACGTCTGCGCTGCACGCGATGACGCAGCTTCCGCACGGCTACTGCTACTTCTGGGATCCCGGACTGATCTGGCTGCATGCCATCTCGGACCTGCTCATCGGCGCCGCGTACCTGGCCATCCCGCTGCTGCTCTACCGCTTCCTCAAGCAACGCGCCGATGTGCCGTTCAACTGGATGGTCTGGTGCTTCGCGCTGTTCATCTTTGCCTGCGGCGCGACGCACCTCATGGGCGTCGTCAACATCTGGATCCCGAGCTGGTGGACGAGCGGTGCCGTGAAGGCGGTGACGGCAGCAGCCTCGATTCCGACGGCCGTGTTGCTCTACCGGCTCACCCCGCAACTCGTGACGCTGCCGAGCCCGACGCAGCTTCATGCAGCGAACACGATGCTCGCGGCCGAGGTGGCGGAGCGCCGACGTATCGAGGCCATGCTGCGTGACGCGCAGATCGAGCTCGAACGACGCGTCGATGAGCGTACGGCTGATCTCGCGCGTGCCAACGCGTCGCTGCAGCTCCTCGAGTCCGCCGTGGCACAGGCGACGGATGGGTTCACCATCACCACCGCCGACCTCGACGAACCCGGACCGACGATCGTCTTCGCCAACCCCGCACTCAGTGCGATGACGGAATACCCCCTCGAAGAAATGCTCGGGAACACCCCGCGCATGCTCCACGGCGCGCACACTGACCGCACCGTCCTCGATGAACTGCGTTCCTCGCTTGCCGACACAGGCGCCTTCGCCGGCGAGACCGTGAACTATCGGCGGGACGGCAGCGAGTTCACCATGAGCTGGAAAGTCACCCCCATTCGCGACGACAGCGGACGCGTGACGCACTACCTCGGCGTGCACCGCGACGTCACCGCGCAGCGCAGCCTCGAGATGCAGTTCCGGCAGGCGCAGAAGCTGGAAGCGGTCGGCCAGCTCGCCGGAGGAATCGCCCACGACTTCAACAATCTCCTCACCGTCATCGGCGGAAACTGTTCACTGCTGCTCAGCGAGCTCACCGCGACCGACCCGAGCCGGCAACTGGCGGAAGAGATCGACGACGCCAGCCAGCGCGCCGAACGGCTCACCCGACAGCTGCTGACGTTCAGCCGGCGACAGATTCGCCAGCCGCAAGCGGTCAGTTTCGACGTCGTCGTCGCTGATGCGCTCCGGCTGCTCGGGCGACTGCTTGGGCACCGCGTCGAACTGCGTTTCGCACCCACCGGTGATCTTGGCCTGGTCTGGGCAGATCCCGACCAGCTCGAGCAGGTGGTCCTCAACCTGGCAGTGAACGCGCGGGACGCGATGCCGCGCGGCGGCACACTCACGATCGAGACGCGCAACGTCGAGCTGGGCGCCGAATACGCCGGCCTGCACTTCGATGTGGTCCCGGGCGCCTACGTCATGCTGTGCGTGACGGATACGGGCGCAGGGATCCCACCAGAAATCCTGCAACAGATCTTCGAGCCGTTCTTCACGACGAAGAGCGAGGGCAAGGGCACGGGGCTTGGCCTCGCCACCGTGCGCGGCATCGTGCGCCAGGCTCGTGGCAACATGTTCGTCTACAGCGAAGTCGGCGTTGGAACCAGTTTCAAGGTGTACCTCCCTCGCCTCCACGACGGGACACGAGCTCCGGTTGCGTCCGTCGAACCGACCGTGCTCGTTCGCGGCAGCGGCGTCGTGCTCCTCGTGGAGGATGACACTGCCGTGCGCAGTCTCGCCGCACGCATCCTGGAGCGCGCCGGCTACACGGTGATCCAGAGTGACGCCCCTGAACTCGCCCTGGCCCTGGCGCGCGATCCGCAGCAGCGCTTCGACATTTTGCTCACCGACGTGATGATGCCCGGCATGTCCGGGCCCGAACTCGCGGCCGCGATACGTGTCGTGCGACCGACGATGCGCGTGGCCTACATGTCTGGATACACCGACAGTTCCCTCGAGGAGCGGGAGATCCTCGAGTCGCGCGCCGTGATGATCGCGAAGCCGTTCACGATCGAGTCGCTCACGAGCCAGATCGCACGCACCTGACTGACGAAGCCTCCGCGCAATCCACAGCGGATTGCCCGGAGGCTCGTTGGACCGCGTGACGGGCCGTCCGATCAGAACGGCAGGTCGTCGTCCTCGTCCTCGAGCGCACCCGGAAAATCGGAGAAGTCCTCGCCACCAGCCTTCCCGCCCGATGCCGCCGGCTTGGCCGCCGCTGCGCCAGTCGACGCCGGA
>Ga0105048_10000308_pt1 | contig 72740 bp, 60 predicted proteins | sample MAT05_FD_78382 | JGI IMG/M metagenome (GOLD analysis project Ga0105048, IMG submission 78382) | Freshwater microbial communities from Lake Fryxell liftoff mats and glacier meltwater in Antarctica - MAT-05 | ecosystem: Environmental > Aquatic > Freshwater > Ice > Liftoff microbial mat | place...
TCGCCAGCGTCGATGGTACTGCACGGGTGACTGTGTGGGAGAGTAGACCGCTGCCAACACAAATCAATTTTGCCTTCGTTTAGCCATGACCCCTGCGCAAAGCATCGGTTTTTCTATTTCTATAGCACCCCTCCTCTTTTTTCTTCAACGAAATGCTTCGCGTCTTCCTGTTCAATATTCCCCTTATTTTCATAACTTCGATTTTAACGCCAATTTGTGGTACGCTTAAACAATTCTGTTAAAGGGCGTCGCCATGTCCTCGACTCCGCAAGACCTGATGGTCGTCTATACCACGCATAATACCCCTGAAGCCCACATCGTCGCCGGACGGCTGGAAACACACGACATTCCCACACTGATCATGCAGGAACCTGCTGGCAGCGCGCTCGGTATCCAGATTGGCATACTGGGCAAAGTCCGACTGCTGGTACGTCAACAGGATTACGAGAACGCGCTCGCAATTCTCGAAGGGGACGCTGAGCCACCGGGCCTGACTGAAGATGCCGATCAGGTGATTTTCGACGCCGACCAGCCCTGACGCACGACCCAATCTACTTTCGCCATTAACCGAAAAAGCACATAAGCTTAAAAACGGCTTATGAATAGCTTGATATTTTTAACCCAGTGAGTAAAACAATGACCTATCCATACAGCAATAACGAGAGAGAAATGGCGAAAGTTCTCATTGTCGAAGATGAAGAAATGATCGCGCGTAACCTCGCTGAGAAACTGCGCAGCGAAGGCTACAACGTGGTCACCGCCGGAGACGGTGAAGAAGGTCTTGAAAAGCTGCGCGCTGAACACCCCGATCTGATCGTGCTGGACATCATGCTGCCCAAACTGGACGGCTTGAGCCTGTGTCGCATCATCCGCCGTGATGCTGCTACCTCCCACATCCCGATCATCATGCTGACCGCGCGCGGTACGGAAGTGGATAAAATCGTCGGACTGGAGAGCGGCGCCGACGATTATGTCGTCAAGCCGCTGGCACTGGGCGAATTCCTGGCACGTGTGCGTGCCGTGATGCGCCGGGCACCCGGCAGACCCGCACTCCAGGATGAGCTGATCTCCAACGATCTGCGTCTCAGCCTGACCGGGCGTCGCCTCTTCAAAGATGGCAAAGAGACCAAGTTGAGCAACAAAGAATTTGATCTCTTAGCTGAACTGATGCGTAATCGCAATGTGGTGCTATCGCGCGATCTGATCCTGACGAAAGTATGGGGTTACGATTACTTCGTCGATAAGCGGACGGTCGATGTCCACATCCGCTGGCTGCGTGAAAAGATCGAGGAAGATCCGTCGAACCCGAAGCGGATCGTCACGGTGCGCGGTGTCGGCTATCGATTTGAAGGATGAAGGGCGGATCGTGAGCAATTTTCAACACACGATCGAGGCGGCGCAGCGCCACTTGCTGGCGTTGCAGCAGTCGCTCGTCGAACATGAACAAAATCTCGTGCGGTTGCAAAATGAGGTCGCGCAGCGCGAACGCGATCTCGCGCTGCTTCAGAATGGCGAACGCAGCCCGTCGCTGACCTCAGCACCGGCTGTGGCGCCAGACGGTCTCGCTTCCCCGAACGAGAGTCAGGATGCCGATTACAAGATCGCCCTGGCGCTGACGCTGGCAAACGCCGCCTATGATGCATTGATCGTGGTCGATGGGGACTATCGCATCATCGCTATCAACGACAGCGCCGAGACGCTCTTCAATCGCAAGCGTCCGATCGGCGAGTCGCTGCAGGATGTGACCGGTGTGGCGGAACTCGAAATGATGGTCATCGATGCGCTGGCGAACGAAGAAGAGTCGTTCGAAGAACAGATGATGATCGAGAAGCGCTACTATCGCGTGCGCGCACAGGTCATTCGTCGCCTCGGAAACCTGTTCATCGGGCTGGCGCTGCAGGATGTGAGCGAATTGGTACGGCTCAATCGGGCGCGCCGCGATATGGTGGCGAATATCTCGCACGAACTCAGGACTCCGATCGCCAATATTCGCCTGATCATCGAGAGCCTGTTCCATGAACAGGATCGCCCCAAGCGGAAACAGAGTATGTCGGCACTCAAAGCGATCGGGCGCGAGACAGAATCGCTGATCTGGCTGGTGCAGGAATTGCTCGACCTGTCCATGATCGAGTCAGGACAGGCAATCCTGCGGCTGGTCGAGCAGCCGCTGGCGCAGCTCGTCCTGAATTCGACGGAGCGCCTGGAAGATCAGAGCGCGGCGAAACAGATCGTGTTCATCGATGAAGTGCCCGAAACGCTGCAAATTCTCGCGGATGCAGATCACATTCAGCGCGTCCTGATCAACCTGATGCACAATGCCATCAAATGGTCTCCACCGGGCGAAACGATCCGTATTCGCGCGCACGAGCAGGGTGATGAAGCAGTGATCAGCGTCCTCGACAACGGACCCGGTGTGCCAGCAGATCACCGTGAACGCATTTTTGAACGCTTTTACCAGGTCGATCCGTCCCGCTCTGGCAAAGAGGGGAGTGGTTTGGGCTTGGCAATCTGCCGTCATGTGGTCGAGGCGCATGGGGGACGTATCTGGGTCGAGAGCAATCCCGACCGCAGCGACGGCACAGGCGGCTGTTTCCGTTTCACCCTGCCGCTTGCCGATCCAGTCACCGAGCCGGACGACCGTGACAAACCTGTCTAATCCACAGGTGCTTTGTGGTATACTTTTCACACAACTTCATATTTGACCTTCAGGGCAGGGTGGAATTCCCGACCGGCGGTAGTGTTCAGGAGAGAGTGCTGGACAAAGCCCGCGACCCGTTTTGCCGTGCGCAATTTCGCGGTGAGTCGCTGTTGTATCAATTCGATACAGCAGCGCCGGTGGATCTGGTTCAACGCCAGAGCCGACAGTAGAGTCTGGATGGAAGAAGGTGCGCAGGGTGACACGCGGATGAACGCTGTGTGTATTCGTCTTGTCTTACCCTCTTTAGGCGGCGTGCGACCAGCGCGTTTCGCCTGATTCTGTATATCGCGCCCCAATACAAGCCCTGGAGTTCAGACTAGAACGACAGGGCTTTTGTATGCACATCCATACTGCACTCAAGCGACCCACCCCACACCCCAGCAAAACCAACCCAACCCAATCGGCGCGCGCGCCGCGACATCTGCTGCGCCAGGCAGCGCCGATCATCGGGATCGGGCTGTTCCTCTTCATCTGGCAGGCTGTCGTCTGGCTGCGACTATATCCTGAATTCATCATCCCCTCTCCGGCAGCGGTCGCATCGCGTTTCGTGGATGTGCTGCTCGACGGTCGCTTGTGGCTGCACACCAGCACGACCGCGCTGCAAATAATCCTCGGCTTTGCGCTGGGCGCGACGCTGGCGATCAGTGTCGGCTATGTGGTGGCGAAAAGTCTTGTCTTCGAGGCGATCGTCTCGCCCATTTTCATTGCGATCCAGTCCACCCCCGTCGTCGCCTATGCGCCGCTGCTGGTGATCTGGTTTGGCAGCGGCGCCGCCAGTAAGGTGATCACCAGCGCGTTGATCGTCTTCTTTCCACTGCTGCTGAACACCGTTGTCGGTGTGCGCAGTGTGCCGAACGATCAGCGCGATGTGATGCGCCTGCTCAACGCCTCGCGCTGGCAGATTTTTTGGCAGCTTGAGGTGCCCGCCGCGCTGCCGATCCTGTTGGGCGGTCTGAAAGTGAGCGCGACGCTGGCGGTCATCGGCGCAGTCGTGGGCGAGTTCGTCAGCGCCAAAGCAGGGCTAGGGTATCTGATCGAGCGTGCCGACTACGACTTCGACACGCCGCTGGTGTTCGTGGCGATCGTGATGCTGGCGCTGCTCGCCCGCGTGATGTACGGCGCGGTCGCCTGGGTGGAAAGGCGCGTGTTGCGCTGGCGCGTCAAATAGTGTTTGCTGTCTCTTGCTTCGCGTTATCACAAAGGAAAATGTCATGCTTCGTCGTATTGCACTCATCATCCTGCTTGTGGCGATCACGATCAGCGTTCATGGTCAGGATAAGCAGCCGATCACGTTCTTCCTCACCTTCGTGCCAAACATTCAGTTCGCGCCGATCTACGTGGCGATCGAAAAGGGCTACTTTGCCGAAGCCGGGATCGAACTGACACTCGAACACGGCGATGAACCCGATGGAGTCAACCTGATCGCGGCGGGAGAGCGTCAGTTCGGTATGATCAGCGGCGAACAGGTGATCGCGGCGCGCGCCAACGGGCGTCCGGTCGTGTCGGTCTACGAGTGGTTTCAGAAATACCCGATCGGGATTGTGGTCGCGGACGACAGCGGCATCGAGTCGCCAGCCGATCTGCGCGGACGCACCGTCGGCATTCCCGGCGCTTTTGGTGCCAGCTACACCGGCTTGATCGCACTGCTGACGGCGAACGAACTGACCGAGGCGGATATTCAACTGGAGAGCATCGGTTTCAACGCGCCGCAGGTATTCTGTCTGGGCGGGGTCGAGGCGGCGGTCGTGTATGTCAATAATGAGCCGACGCAGATTGAGCGTCTGGCACAGCGTGGCGAATGCGGCGCCGTGCGCGGCGTGCGCGTGTTCAACGTGTCCGACTACGCCGACATGGTGTCCAACGGTATCATCACCAACGAGGACACGATTGCGGATGATCCCGAATTGGTCGCCCGCTTCATCATTGGGTTTCATAACGGCGTGACGTTGGCGCTGAACAATCCGGCTGAAGCCTATTTGATGAGTCTGCCCTACGTGGACTCGCTGCCGCGCGATCCAGCGCTGATGGCGGCGCTGCAAGCCGAAGCTGACCTGGATTACGATCAGGGTATCGGGGAATACGAAGAGCCGGGCGAGGGGCGCGCCGCTGTGCTGGAGCGTCTGCGGGTCGCGGTGCCCGATGTGGACTGGGTGCAAATGGAGATTCTGATCGACACTGCTCAGCTTTGGGACGCATTGACGCCCGGCAGCAGCGATCTGGAGTCGTGGCAAACCACGCAGGACATCCTGGTATCGATGGGCATCGTGAGCGCGCCGATCGATCTGGAAAATGCCTTCACCAACGCCTTTCAGCCAATAGGATGACGCCGATGACGCAGTTTGATGTTCATGCCGCACGCGCGCAGTTTCCGGCATTGGGGCGCCTGGCACCGGATGGCACGCCTGTCATCTTCTTTGATAATCCGGCGGGGACACAGGTGCCGCAGCGCGTGATCGATGCAGTGAGCGGTTATTTTATCGAGATGAATGCCAACAGCGGCGGCGTCTTCACCAGCAGCCGTGACAGCGACGCGATGGTGCGTGCCACCCGCGTCAAGCTGGCACGTTTTCTGAATGCCTCCAGCGCGGACGAGATCGTGATCGGCGCCAACATGACCACGCTCAACTTTGCCTTGAGCCGCGCGCTGGCGACTCGGCTGGCACCGGGTGACGAGATCGTGCTGACGCGCATGGATCACGACGCCAATGTCTCCCCCTGGCTGCGGATCGCTGCGGATCGCGGCGCGATTGTGAAGTGGGTGGATATACGCGAGTCCGACTGCACGCTCGATCTGGACTCGCTGGAAGCGGCGTTGAGTGAACGCACGCGGATCGTGGCGACGGTTCATGCTTCCAACGCGGTCGGGACGATCAATCCGGTGGCGCGCATCGCCGACATGGTACACGCAGCCGGGGCGCTGTATATTGTCGATGCGGTGCAGAGCGCGCCGCATCTGCCGATCGACGTGGGGGCGATCGGCTGTGACTTTCTGTTGTGTTCGTCTTATAAATTTTTCGGTCCGCACGCAGGAATCATGTGGGGACGCTATGATCTGTTGGCAGAATTGCCCGCCTACAAGGTGCGCCCGTCTAAAGACACACCGCCGTATCGCTGGGAGACGGGTACGCCCGCATTCGAGCTGATCGCCGGGATTGGCGCGACGATCGATTATCTGGAGTCGCTCGGCGGGACTGCCGGGTTTTTGCAGTACGAGCGCGCGCTGACCGCCCATTTGCTGGATGTGTTGGAGGCGACACCGGGTGTGCGTATCGCGGGGATCACCGATCGCGCCCGCCTGCACGATCGTGTACCGACCGTCGTCTTTAGCCACGACCAGCACACGCCGACGGCAGTCGCCGCGCATCTGGCGGCACATCAGATCGCGGTCTGGGACGGCAATTATTACGCGGTCGAGATCATGGCGCGTTTAAACAAACCTGAGGGCATGGTGCGCGTCGGGCTGGCGCACTACAACACGCACGCCGAGATCGACCGCTTTGCCACTGTGCTGCAACAGCTCTAGGGAAGAACCAGGACACATTGTTATGCGTCCTTATTATGCGCGTGTGATCACGGCGGAAAGCTGCGCCCCCAGCAACTCCAGCATCAATACGTCCTGCGCGGTAATGCTGTTGGCGCGTTCACGCCCGCACAACAGCACGCCGTAGCGGTTGGTCGATCCGATGGCGACACATGCGGCTGTGCCCAGTCGTCCCCGGCTGACGAAGGCATGATTGATGCTATCGCTCTGCGCGATGATGCGGCTCTGTCCCGTTTGCGCGACCTGGGCGATCACGTCTCCGGCGCTGGCTTCTTTGGGTGCCGCCGGATGCAGGGGTTTGAGACCATCCTGGGTGCGCAGGACGATGCGCAGCGGTTCCAGCGTCTCCAGACGGTAGATGGCGGCATAGTCGAAGCTCAGGTCGCGGCAGGTAGCGATGATGGCATCGAGCTTGCCGATCTCGCCCGTGGCGCGGCGTAATTTTTGAGCGACCTCGCGCACGGGCGGCATCGAGTCGGAGCGAACCGTTTCTAAACGGCGGTCGGACATCAAGCGCTGAATACGTCTCGATAGGTCATCTTCGCGGAATGGGTTGGTGGTCACGTCGTCGGCAAAGCCGGGAATGGCGAAATCGGCTTCTTCATCGACTGAGACGATCAACAGACTCGGCTTGGCTTTGCGAAAATGCTGGATCAACTCGAACGCGCCGTCCATTGAGTTGTCCAGCACGATCACATCGACATGGCGCTCGACGACCATTGTGCGCGCTTCGATCGGATCGGTCACCAAACGGACGCGAAATTCCTTGATCGCCGACAAATTCTGAAAATAGCGCGGGGCATGTTCACGACGCACTACGATCAGGACATCAATACTGGTCATTTCATGCTCCTTTTGCGATCACGCCCGATGCGACCAGGTGACACGCCTCGAATACCAGCAGCGCGATCTGACGCAGCCCATCGGCGATGGGCGCGGTCTCGATATATTCGTCGATGCGATGGGCATTGCCGCCGCGCGTGACCCCGACCGTCACGGTCGGGCAGCCAGCAGCCAGCGGAATGTTACCGTCGGTGCTGCCCGCCTCCAGCACGCCGCGTATGCCGACGGCAGATAGGGCATCGGCGGCGGCGCGCACGAGTGCATGACTCGGCGCGATCATGCCAGCCGGACGATCACCGATCACTTCCACCAGCACATCGACCTTACTGCTGCGCGCCTCGTTGACGATCTGGCGCACCTCGCGTTCGAGCGCTGCCAGCGCGCCCGCCTGTTCCGAACGCAGATCGAGCAGCATTTCCGCGCGGGATGCGATCGAGTTGATTGATTGTCCGCCTGTAATCCAGCCGATATTGTAGGTTGTGCGCGGCTGCTGCGGTGGGCGCATGTGGGCGATCCGCGCGCCCAATTCCATCAGGGTGTGAATGGCACTGGGCTGACCAAAGTGCAGCCAGCTGTGTCCGCCATCGGCGCTGGTCTGGATGCGCAGGCGCCGTACCGCGATGCCGGCGTTGTAAATGTGACCCAGCGCCAGTCCCTCAAGGTTGACCACTGCGCCAACCTGAGCGCGCAGTCGATCGAATGCCGCACGCATCCCACCGAGATCACCGAGACCCTCTTCGCGGGTGGTGGCGACGAAATGCACATCGCAGGGCAGGGTAAACCCTTGCTCGCGGACGAACTGCGCCAGGCTGATCAGGGCGGCGACACCGATACTATTGTCGCCTAAGCCGGGCGCGGTGATCGTGCCGTCGTCGCGGTGGACGGCATCGAGGACGGTGGCGCTGTCAAACACGGTATCGGTGTGCGCGGTCACCAGCAGGGCGGCGCGTGTCCGTCCTGGCAGAAGTCCGTAAACATTATGCAGAGTATCCGAATCAATCTGTCTCAATCCGACTTCGGCAAAGGCAGCGGCAACGTAACGCGCTCGGTCAGCCTCAAAAAATGTAGGGGCGGGGATGCGCTGGATAGCGAGCGCCTGCTCGGTAGTGTGCGCCGTCCACTTGTTCAAACCGCCCCAATCGACGTGCTGTCTCGCTATTGTGGTCAACCTGAAATCCCTGAATTGTCTGTTATAATCTCGCTATCGATGAGTAGAGCTGTCTTCAAGCCGCGCTATTTTGCTGCCATGCTCTGCATCCGCGCATCTGATTGACCCGATAACTATAGTCTATGCGTCAAGCCGAACAGAGGCAATTGCAACTCTGGCGTATTTCGCCAGGAGGCTGATATGACTTCCCTACTACTCATCGAGCGCAATGGCGAATTCAGCGCCGATCTCGCTAAACGTTACGACGTGACGCTCGTTTCAAGCGGCAAACAGGCGCTGGCGCTCGATCCCAACTGCTGCGAACTGATCCTGCTGGACTCGGTATCGCTGCGCACCCCCGGCGAACGGATCGCGCGATCGCTCAAGAATCACTTTGAGTCGGTGCCCCTGATTCATCTGACGATGGCGGCGAAGTCCGAGGGAACCACCCCGGCTGATCTGGTGCTGGCGCCCCCGATCAGCGCGCGCAAGCTGCATAATGCGCTGCTGCGCTTGCTCGCCCATACCAGCAAGGCGCACGAGCTTGTCGAATATGGACCGTTTGCGGTCGATCTCAAGCGTCGGTTGCTGCTGATTCGCGGTCAGGAGATGCCACTCACGCCGAAACTGGCGCGACTGTTAGAGGTATTTATGCGCAATCCAGGGGAGACGCTGGATCGTCGTGTCCTGATGGAGTCCGTCTGGCAGACCGATTACCTGGGCGATACGCGCACGCTCGACGTGCATGTCCGCTGGATTCGGCGCGCGATCGAACATGATCCGAGCAGCCCCCGCTACCTGATCACCGTGCGCGGCGTCGGCTACCGTTTTGATCTGCCAGCGCTGCCAGTCTCGGACAGCACGGTGCCAGTGCTGACACTGCCAGGCACGACCACGTTTCCCGTTTTGCAGGAAGCCTGACGTTATTGCGGGTGAGTCAGGTAAACAAAAAGCCGACAGCATGTCGGCTTTTTGTTTACAATCCCTGTTAAGCTGGACGCATTGTCATGCGTCCCTACGCTCCCGCATCGGCGCGGACGCTAGGTGCCGCTCTGCAGGGCGTTCAACTGTTTCATCAGACGACTCTTGCGCCGTGCGGCGTTGCGCTTGTGCAGCACGCCCTTGCTGGCAGCGCGGTCGAGTTCCCGGATTGCCAGACGGGTCGCTTCCAACGCGGTCTGGACGGTGGCATTGCCGACGGTCTGCGCCGTGCGTGCCTTCTTGACCAGGCTGCGTGCGCGGGTACGAATGGTGCGATTGCGCTCGGTGCGCTTTTCGGTTTGACGGATACGCTTCAGTGCTGAACGATGATTTGCCATAGACGGTTTTGTTAAGACGCGCCCGACTGAACGCGCCCTCTCCTTTATTGAAAGTCATGGTGGACAGAGTGAGAAAGATTGTACCCGTCTCACCTGCCTGTGTCCAGCGTCGATACCATGCTGATGGGGGTGATCGCAGCACACCCAGGACTCGCCATGTACCTATCGTATCGTTTCGTATCGTTTCAGTGAGTCACGCATTCAGCAGGTGTCTGGGAACTCATAACAAGGCGTCCGCAGACACATCGCTCCGGTCTTCAGGCAAAAAACCCCATCATGAACATCACCGCCAGCGCGATATTGCCCGCTATCAGCAGCAGGATTGCCAGGGTGATCAGGATCGGGGTGCTTTCGACCGTGCCAGGCAGCCGCGTCGCTGGCATGTCGGCGGGGATTCCTGGAAACATCGGTTCAAACAAAGGCTTGTCGGATGAGACGGCGACAGGCGACCTGCTGCCGGCTTCGTTCCGGCGTTGACGACGGGGCGTCCGCTCGGCTGGCGGGGCGGCAAAGGTGGCTTCGCGCCCTTTACCAGCACCGCCGCTCGCTCGCGGGGGAGCGGGGTCGTCGGCGCGAAAGGGTCCCGCCGAGAAAATATCGTCGCTCAGATCGACATCGCCAAAAGGCGACGCTATCGGCGCGGCGGCTGCCTTGCCAGCGACGACGGGCAGATTGAGCGTCGTCACCCAATTGTCCAGGATATCAGGAGTCGGTTCCCCAGACGGTGCCGATCGGGGCGTGATCGGGGATTCGACAGGCGCACCCCATTCAATACTGGTCGCCAGTCCGCTGCTCTGCGGCTGCGGTGCTGGCGCGGCAGGGGCGATGCCAAGCTGCTTGTTGATATAGTCCAAGCCCTGACGGGCACGGTCATTGCCAGGATTGATCGACAGCACATTTTCCAGGCAGGTGCGCTGGTCTTCAAACGACTCCAGCACGCCGCTCAACCACAGCCAGGCTTCCTCATTGTACTGGTCTAATTCGACGGCACGCAGCAGCAGCGCACGGGCTTCATCACGCCGCCCGGCTTTGAGGGCATTGACGCCTTCACGCAGCATTCCTTCAACATTGGCTGAGGACATGACCACTCTCATTGAACTAGTGAACCAGTAAACTAATGGACGCGAAAAATGACAAAATCGTGACAATGAACAGTGCGTAATGAAATGCCGCACGCAATACCTCTATTGTACCGAGATCACGTTTTCTGCGACAATCCGAATCAGCGATTCGCCATCCTGTCGGCGCAGCCAGGCAATCACGCGGTAGCGTCCAGGCGTCAGGCGCATCTCGCCTTGCAGGGTGGTGGCGGTGCGGTCACCGTCGCGCAGCCGTATCGTGGTGCCGGGATGGACATAAGAGGGGAGACCACTTTCGTCAGACGTTAAGGTGTTCAGCGCGATCACCGTGAAGGTCAGCAGCGCCTCCAGCGGGGTGCCGGAGTGATTTTCCGCCATCATCGTCACATCGAGCGCGATGCTGCCATCGATCTGTTCGGCGTGAACGACATTCGCCAGCGTGAAACTGAAGGGCGCACCCATATACTGCGTCGTTTGCGCACCTGCCCCGTCGGAATGAAAGCGTTCTCCTGCGCGGGTGCCGTGTACCCAGGCGGAGAGTCGATAGTCGCCAGATGGAATGGGTGCGACGGCGGGCGCCGCAAACACCAGCTCCTTCGATGCGCCCGCCGCCAGGATGATGCGCTGTTCGGGCGCGGTGTAGACCGCCTCGCGCCAAGCCTCGATCGCATCCGGCGGCGCCAGCAGCGTCCACACCCAACCCTCCTGGTGCGTCGTGGTGACGTTCACCACCCGCACGCGCATTTCGCCCAGGCTGTAAGGTGTCCGCTGATAGGTGAACGCGGTGATCGCAAAAGTCTGATTCACAGTTCGGTCAGAATCGGGCAGTGCGACCTCGACCCACTGCATGGTCTCTATCTCTAAGTCGATCGCCGCGCGCGACGGGTCGATCCAGCGAGCAGCCGCGACGCCGATCACCAGCGCCAGGATCGCAGTGGCAGCGACAACCCATCCCACACGCGATCGGCGTATCATACGGATGAGCGCCTTTCCGCGTGCCGCGCTGTAATGCGATCGATCGCGCGCCTGGCGATCGGCAGCAGGACACCGATCAGCGTCAGCACCCCGGCAGCGGCGAAGATCGCCGCTGGGGTGAGCGGAATGCCGATCCACAATATCCAGGCGACGATCACCAACTGACCTGTGATCGAGAGCGCCGGCACCAGCGCGATCGCCCACAACGGCGCCAGATCGTCGAACAGCGCTTGTTGCAGGGTCAGACCGGGCAGGATGAAGACCAGCAGCGGCATGAGGACGAACGTCGAGAAGCTATTCCCCGGCGCGGCGAGTCGCAGACTGACAGCGGCGAGGTTCCCGATCGCCACCAGCGCCCACAGCCATGCCGGGGTTTGCGGACCCGATGCGGTCTGGCGTGACAGTGTGAGGGGATCGGCAGGCTGTGTTGTCGCTGTATCGTCTTTCTGACGCTGCAGCGCAGTCCACACCAGCACCAGCGCTGTCGCCGTCACCAGTGCATTTTCCGCGATGCTGTAGGCGAGGTCGGTGTAGGCGATCCGCCCAATTTCCGCCAGCACCACGCCGACCGTCCCGATGACGATCAAACAGGCGATCGTGATTGGCAGCAGCGACGCGCGTAACCGGGTTGTCATGTCAGCGTACCTCATAGATCAGCGCGTCGGCATTACGAAACACCAGACGCAGGCGCGGGTGTGCCTCCATAACCCGGCGCGAGCGATCGGGATCGGGAATGTCCGGGAGGCGCGTCCGCACCACGACAAAGCGCACGTTGTGCGTCAGCAGCGCGCTATCCATGCCGTCCAGACCCATCATAATGGCGGTGGCGTCGGCAGCGAGCGGCAGTATTTCAGCGTTGCTGATCAGATCGGGGGTGAGCGCGGCAAGGTGCGGACGATCGATCAGATGGGTTAGTTGAAAGCCAAAAAATGTGCCTGTGACGATCACATCGTCGGGCGCGCTGTACTCGTCGAGCCATGTCACCGCCTCGATCAGGTCGGGGGTGACGATCTCGAAATAGGCGGAGGCAGTTTGCGCGCGCACATAGCCGCTGATGGCGATCGCCGGAATCAATACCAAGGCGGTCAGCCAGCGCAGCGCGCGCTGCTTCCAGGCGATGATCAGCGAGGCTCCGCCAAAAGCGATCGGCAGCGTGAGAAAATAGAGCGCGCGGGTGTAGTAAAAACGCAGTCCGAACAGCCAACCGAAACAAAATAACAGCGTGATCAGCAGCAGTGCCCCGATCAGCAGCCGGGAGGCGCGATCGATCTGGCGGCTGCGCAGATAGAGCGGCACCCCCGCGATCAGCAGCAATCCCATCGGCGTGATCACGCGGGCAAAGATTTCCCAGGTGACGCGGGTGCTGTCAAAACGGTCGGAGCCGGTCAGCACGGCGGCGGCGTCCTGCTGGGTTGTCAGCGCGATCGCGTCGAGCGCGATCGGTAGTCCGACGATAGCGCACGCGATGCCGAGCGGGATCAGGCGACGCAGGGTGGCGCGCGGCGCTGTGAGCAGATGCGCGACGCTGAATGCGCCTAACGTCAGGACGAGCCAGAGCGTTGACAGATGATGGATCGATGCCGTCCCGCACAGCAGCAGCGTCAGCACCAGCAGCCAGCGCGCGTTCGGCGTCTGCCAGTAACGCAGCCAGACCGCGAAACAGATCGGGAACAGCGAGACGGCGATCAGATTCGGATAGCCTGCCCAGGTCATCATATCGACCAACAGCGGTAATGCCGCTGTGATCGCGCCAGCCGCCGCTGCCGCATCGGTGCGTCGGAAGACCTGATAAGCCAGCGCGCTCGTCCCGATCACCTCGACCACTGCGAAAAACAGCACCACATGTATCACACTGAAGACCGACTCGCCGCTGACCGCTGCCGCTATCCCGAAGATCAGCGGACCACCGGGAAGCAGCGGCCAGGTCGCCAGACCGAGTTGATAATTTTCTGCATAATCGGGGAGCGCGCCCGTCTGCAATACCTGCTCGGCGAAGAGCAGATGCAGCCCGTAATCGGGCCCGGTGGGGTAGGCGAACTGATAGATCGAGACGCCGCGCAGCAGCAGCGCCAGCAGTACACAGGGGATCACCCAAACGAGATTACGATATGACGACCATCGAATGGGGGAGGCGCGTTCGGACATGGGAAGATTGGGTTTCTATGAGGTTTCAGCGCGTGACACGGACAATGGGCACATCGTCTCTACAATCGGTTCGACCCTGTAGGGACACATGCGCCCATCGCACGATGACAATGGGTGCTGCGTGGAAGTTTAGTTACCGCGCCCGATGTACGATCCATCGCGCGAGTCGATCTTGATTATGTCGCCAATTTTGACGAACGCCGGAACCTGCACCGACAAACCCGTATTGGTTTTGACGCGCTTGGTGACGGCGCCAGCGGTGTTGCCCGCGATCGCCATCTCGGCATCGGTGACAGTGAACGACAGCGTGACCGGGATGGTGTAGTCGATAGCAAAGCCTTCGTTCAGCTTCAACTCCAGCTCCATCTCTTCCTGCAGATAGAGCGCATCATCGCCGAACAGCGTCGTCGGGACTTCGTACTGATCGTAGGTCTGCATGTTCATAAAATGCAGCGTCTCGCCATCGCCATAGAGGAACTGCACTTTTTCGGCTTCGACATACAGGTTGTTGAGGCTCTCATCCGCCGCGAACACCTGATACTTGGTATTGCCCGAACGAATATCGATGAGCTGTGCGCGCATCGATGCGGCGCCGCGCCCCGGATTGTTGTACTCGGTGCCGCCAACACGATAGAGCGTGTTGTTATAGTTGATGACAGTGCCTTTTTTCAAATCTCCGGCTGAGATCATGCTTGATTCCTTATCTATCCCGACTGATCAATCGCCTGATTTTATCACGCGCCCGTATGCTTAATCCAGACTGTGACGAAGGGATCGCCGACGCGCACGACGTGGCGATAGCTGCCCCAATCGATCCAGGTTGCCCCGATGCGCTGGATGCGTGCTTCGGCGGCGGTCAGGCAGTCGTGGGCGATGCGCTCGGTCAGCAGCAGCGCTCGTCGATAGCTGGGATTGGTCTCACGACGCAGCTCGAACAGCAGTGGCAGGTGACGCATCAGCAGGCTGTTGGCGCCGAGCGGACGTGCAGGGACGTTGAGCGAGTAATGTAGCGTGCGATCGATCACCGCGCGCACGTCCGACTCGTCGAAGACGGGCAGCGCCTGACGATAGACCTGCGCATCCTCGACCCATAAGGCACGCGAGGCATTTCCTGCCGCGCGAATCGCCCGATCGATCTCCAGATCGTCTTCCCAGACCCGTCGATCCGCTTTGTCCAGCACGGTCTGGCACAGCGCGAAAGGCAGCAGCCCGGTCTTGCCCCAAAAGCCCTGATAGCTGCCGCGCGTCATGTGCTGGCGGATGGCAGGGTCGCGCCCAAACGCCGCGTTGATGGCGGTGATCGCCCAACGCGGAGTCTCGACGCCGGGCAGCGCGCTGTGCTGATAGGGCGTGTACGGGCTGACGGCGGCGGGAATACTTTGAGTTGTGTGGCGCAGGCTGAAGGCGGACAAGCGTGCCAGCAGTCCGCGTCCCCATAGCGCGTCATGCGCCGCGAAGATCAGCGCGCCCCCCGACTTAGCAAGCTGCGCTCCGATCTCCAGCGCGCACGTCAGGCGCGCCCACCGATCGGTCGTGGTGACGGCGTGCCAGCGTTCGGGATCGTCCCAGCCGCACGCGGTCGGCGTGTCGGGGTCGGGCGGGCTGGGGTGGGGCAGCGGATTGACCAGGGCAGTCTGTACCGGAATGCGCGATGACGCGATGATCGACTGCAACGACGTGATCGTGGCGTCGTCCGCGCACAACAATACGACCGCCGAGTCCGGTGTGCGCGCCAGCTCGTCCAGCCGGGATTGCAGCGTCAGATCGAAGGTGAGTCGCGCACGCGGCTCCACCGGGCGCGGCTTGTACATGAATTCGACGCCGACGCAGCGGGCGCCGTGCAGTGCCCGCGCGAGATCGGTCGGCGGCGTGGGGACGATCGACATCAGTGGGTGCATGGCGCGTTGTCCTGACGAGTGTGATTATTTGATTCGACTCGAAAACCCTTCTATAATTATGGCATATGCCGCTGCATGGAGATCAGTCCCGTGTCCACAATCGAACTCAGCATCGTGATCGACCGTCCTATCGAGGTGGTATTCGACAACGCGACCTGTCTGCGTGGGTGTGTCAATTGGCAGACCGCCATCCAGTCCGCCGAAAAGCTGTCCAGCGAGCCGACTCAGGTCGGGACGCGCTTTAGGCATGTCGTCAAATTCATGGGCATGTCGGCTGAGACGCACCCGATGGTGACGACCTACAACGCCCCGCGCGAATTCGCCTACCGCGATCCAGAGTCGCGCATCCGCTTCGAGACGCGCTTACTGTTCGACGAGACGCCGGAAGGCACGCGCTTCACGATCAATCTGACGGGCAGCATCGACCAATCGCTGCTCGGCAAGCTGGCACAGCCGCTGTTGCAACGGTCGATGCTGCGTCAGTTCGAGCGCGATATGGAGACGCTGAAAGATTTGCTGGAAAACGATGTGGTGGTGCAGGTGAATTAAGCGGACGCATTGTTATGTCTACGTCCGCCTGGTCGTAGGGGTTTGGCACGCCAAACCCGCACCGCGCGTTGTTAACTCAACCGCACGGGTTCAAAGAATGACAGGGTTTCGAGCAGCGTGTTCAGGATCGCCAGCCCTTCCTCGGCGCGCTCGGTCGGGGCGTCGAAGTCGATCCCGTACACATAGCCCGTGTCCACCAGATCGATCAGCAGATACGCGCCGCTGCGCGCCTGACCCTCCAGCGTGTACTGGTAATTGATGAACACCGCTGGATAGCCGAGCGCATCGTAGACCTCTGCCTCACCCATGACGGCATCGTCGAGCGACTCCAGCAGCGCGAACGTCTCAGCGATCGCGTCATCCAGGTCGATCTGAGTGTTCTCTCGCGCGCTGACGAAGATGCTGATCTCGCCGTCGGGGTCGGTCACGACAATCTGCTCGTCGCCCTCGACCTCTGGATCGCCCGCGATCACGGTCGGATCGCTCCAGCCCCACGGGAACAGGAAGTTGATCCCCCACTCCACCTCTTTGAAACCGCGCAGCGTCGTGTCGAGTCCCTCGTTATCGACTGCAATCTCGGCGCTCGAAAGCTGATTGTTGCCCGCGTAATCCTCGATGCGCAGCGACAGCTCATAGGTTCCGGAGTCGGCGGGCGCGTAATCGAAGGTGAACGGCACCACATCGAAACTCAGGGTGTCGTTCGCCGGGACGTACTCGAATTCGCCGTCCGCGTCATACGACGCCCAATAGGGGGTGAATTTGTCGCCGGGCAAGGGCTGAATCTCGAATGGCGCACCGTTGTCGGCGGTGGCGAACACCTTGATCGCCGCGCGCGTCTCCAGGTCGAAGATCACCGAGATCGAGGTCGGGTCGCCGTCCTGCGGCTCCAGCAGACCGACCACGAAACCCGATTTGACGGCGCGCCCGGTCGGAATCTCCACCAGCGCCGGGATCGACGTTACGCCGTCGCTGATCACGGGCATTTCGACATTCCAGGTGAATTGATTGTTCTCGCTCAGCCCGGTCGGGTACGAGGTGATGATCTCGCCGTCTTCCAGAATCACCTCGAACGCCAGCGGGGAATTGTCGAGCATGATCTTGGTGCCGTCGTCGAGGCGCAGAATGGCGGAAAAGGTGATGCTGGCGATGCCGAGTCCGTCGGTGTCGAACAGCACGACCGGCGGATCGTAGATGCTGCTGACGCCGCTGCTCGGCAGCACATCGGTGATGGCGATCACCAGCGCGCCGGGCTGGAGTTCTTCACTCAGGGTGGTGATCCAGTTCGTCAGGAATTCTGCCCAACGGGTCAGCGCGGGCGCCGCATCGACGTATGCCAGGCTCGGCGCGTCGGTGGAGGGCAGGCTCGCCGTCTCCAGGTTGATCGGGAAATAGACCGCCACGCCGTGCGCTTCGGGCAGTGCGTCATCGGCGCGGCTGTAGATCACCATCGCCTCGGCAGCGGTGACCACATCCTGAGCGGCGCTCACCACGTCGGTATCGGTCTCCGGCTGCGCAGCGATCAGGCGCATCAGGTGGATCAGGTCAACCGAGGACATCATGTCAACGGTGCTGATCGCGGTCAGCACATCCTCGGTCTCGCCGCCGAATACCTGGGCGTTGACGCGCGCCAGACCGATGTCGGTGAGCGTGTCGGGCAGCACCGGCTCGGTGACCTCGGCAAACGCGGTCAGCGCATCGATCACGTCGCCCGACAGTGCCGGATCGACCAGATGCAGATCGACCTGCGTGCGCGCGCCGACGCCCGCGTAATAATCCATGTAGCCGTCGATGATCAATTCGCCCAGTGTCGCGCCGTCCATGTCGGGATTCTCGACCAGCGCGCTGAATGGGGCGGTGTACTCCCAGCCCTCGCCGGGGATGGTTTCCTCTGCGGCGAGTACATAACGCGCGTGCGGTGCCAGCGTCGCGTAGACCTCGATCTGTCCCATCAGGCAGGCGTCAAAGCCGACCAGCTCCAGCGCGTCGATCCCGGTCTCATGGCGCACCTGTGCCAGCGCCGCATCGATCTCCGGCAGCGTCAGGATGCTGCTGTCGCTGTCCTCGTCGGGTCCGTTGCCGCTCCAGCCCGCGCCATGCGAGCTGATGACCAGGGCGTACTTTTCCGCCGGGAAATGGGTCATCGACCAGAGCATGAAATCGACCAGCGCCTCGGTGGTGCCCATATCGACCTCGCCGAGTGTTTCGAGTGGCTCCAGATCGAATACTCGCCCTAAGCCGTAATTGCGGATCACCCGATCGAGCGTCTCTTCATCCTCCGGGTCGATCCCGTCATCGGTGAGCAGCTCTTCCACGTCCGCCGGGCTGGTGTCGTAGAGGTCGATCACCTCGTCGCGCACCGCGTCGATTTCTTCCAGGCTCGGCGCCAGGATCAGCGCGGCGACCTCGATCTGCTTGTCGATCAGCGTCAGGATGGGCTGCTCGACGTAGGGCAGCAGATAGCGGCGCGTGTCCGTCCAGTCGCCGTAGCGCCCCTCATAACCCTGCGCGCGGTCGATCTGCGCGACCAGGTTCACATCGTCGGTGCTGCCGACATTGGTCATCTCGATCACATCGCCGAAAATCTGCGGTTCGAGGTCGTTGTCGAGGAAGAAGTATTGCATGAATGTCCACTGCGCGGCGTCCTGTGCCTGGATGCCGAGTGTCACTGAGAGAAGTAGTGCGGTGGCGAAAAACAGAAGTGATATATGCGAACGCATCAGCGGTTTTTCCTTTGACTGCTCTGAGTATAAGAAATATCAGTGAATGACAGGTTTCTGTGCGGACGCATTGTTATGCGTCCCTGCAGCGGCGCTGAATTCATGATTTACTGTATATGACACTGTAATCTTACCCGCGATTACACAAATCGATTGCAACTTTATTCCCACAGTCGCAGTCCAGAAAGCGCAACAATCGAAAGCAAGGACAAGCAATCAAAACTTGACAAGTATTTTTACACATGTTATTTTTAGTCCATATCTGGGAGCGATCCCAGAAAAAAATTGCGTGGTCTGGGAGCGATCCCAGAATTGAAGCTATTTTTGGGCGGACTGTATGAATTTAGAAGATATTGCGCGTAAAGCTGGCGTCTCCCGATCGACCGTTTCGCGCGTCCTGAACAACGAGCGCTACGTCAGTGAGGATGTCCGCGAGCGCGTGCAGCAGGTGATCGACCAGGAAGGCTTCCGACCCAATCCCGCCGCGCGGGCGCTGGTCACGCGCCGCTCGAAGATCATCGGCACTGCCATCCGCCAGACCAACGATGTCTTTTTCGGCGACAATTCGTATTTTCAAATGCTGCTCCAGGGCGTCGCCGAGGCGGTCTACACCCACGATTACGCGATGCTGCTGTGGTTGTCGCCTTCGAGCGAACATCGTGACAAATTCACGCGGCGCGTCAGCCGTGATCGCAACACCGATGGGGTGATCATCACCTCGGTGACACACAATGATCCGCTGCTGGCAAACTTCCTGGCGCACAAGCGCCACTTCGTCATGGTCGAGACTCCGCCGTCACAGTATGCGGACATGGTGAGCTATGTCACTGTCGATAACGTCGCGGCGGCTGACGAGGCGGTCACGCATCTGATCGAGATCGGCAGACGGCGGATCGCCACCATCACCGGACAGATGAACATTCAGGATGGGATCGATCGCTATGAGGGCTATAAGCGCGCGCTGCACCGCGCCGGGCTGCCGCTCGATCCCGATCTGGTGGTGTACGGTGCCTTTCTCAAACACGAGGGCTACAACGGTATGAAGCGGCTGCTGCCTTTCGCGCCCGATGCCATTTTCGCGGGGGGCGACACGATCGCCGTCGGCGCGCTGGAAGCGTTAGCGGAAGCCGGCTCGCGCGTCCCTGAAGATGTCGCGGTCGTCGGCTTCGACGATCTCGATGTTGCCCGCACGAGCGGGTTGACCACCGTCAATCACGCCGTACAACTCATCGGTTCTACTGCTGCCTCCCTGCTGATCGACCTGATCGAGGGACAGCTTGAACATCCGCAGCACGTCGTGCTGCCAACCCGTCTGGTCATCCGTCGATCGACGGTGGCAGGGGCGTGATGGTGTCTATTGAAAAGGAGGAACTTACGGACGAATCGGATTTCAAAGCGGCGCATTGTTTTATGCAGTTCAGTATCTTGTCTAACCAAAAAAGGGTCTTAACCTGATGAAGAAATCGCTGTCTCTGCTAGTCATGCTGTCTCTATTGGTCGGTCTGCTGGTGGCGCCTGTCGCCGCGCAGGACCCGGTCGTCATCGATTGGTTTGTCGGTCTCGGTACGGGCACCGATCAACTCCAGATCGACACACAGCGCGCGGTCGTCGAGGCGTTCAATGCCTCGCACGATGATATCGAGCTGCGCCTCACCCTCGCCGCCAGCAACGCGGTCGCCGTTGACACCCTCAGCACGCTGATCGCCGGCAACACCCCCCCGGACATCGTCGGACCGGTCGGCTTCACGGGTGCCAATTCGTTCGCTGGGCAGTGGCTCGACCTCGCGCCGCTGGTCGAGTCATCGGGCTATGACCTGAGCCAGTACCCCGAAAGCCTGATCAACCTCTATCGCACGTCCGAAGGGCTGATCGGCATCCCGTTCGCCGTCTTCCCGGCGCTGCTGTTCTACAACGTCGAGCTGTTCGACGAAGCCGGTCTGAATTACCCGCCGTCGGAATTCGGCGTGCCCTACGTCATGCCGGACGGCACCGAGGTCGAGTGGACTTACGATACCCTGGCGGAGATCGCGCAAATCCTGACCGTCGATGCCAATGGCAGCGATGCGTCGATGGAGGGCTTTGATCCCGCCGCGATCGAGCAGTTCGGGTTCATTCATCAGTGGAGCAGCCAGCGCGCCGAACTCTCGACCTTTGGCGGCGCCGAATTCTACGACGACGAGACCGGCGAAGTGACCATCCCGGAATGGTGGGCGGCTCAGGCAGAGTTTACGCGCGCCGGGCTGTGGGACAAGCACTTCATGCCGAATTCCACTTATGAGAACAGCCAGTTGTTCACCCCGACGGTGTTCGCCTCCGGTCGCGCAGCAATGGCGCGCGTCCAGCTCTGGTACACCTGCTGCCTGGGCGATCTGACCGCGCAATGGGATCTCGCCGTCGTGCCGTCGTACAGTGGCGGCACCTTTGCCCCAACCGATGCCGACACCTACCGCATCCTCGCCTCTACCGACCACCCGAACGAAGCGTTCACCGTCCTGACCTACCTCCAGGGCGAGGCGGCGCTGGAGCTGCTGACCACTTACGGCGCGTTCCCGGCGCTGCTGTCACTCCAGGAACCCGCGATCGCGGCGAAGGCTGAGCAGTATCCGTCGGTGCAGAACTGGGGCGTCATCACCCCCAGCCTGGAATACGCCGCCGTCCCGAATCACGAGTACTACTACCCCGGTTTCAACCAGGGCGAGCAGCGCTTCGCTGATTTCCGCACGCTGATGTATGGTGACACCGGCGCTGACATCGATCTCGCCGCCGAGCTTGCACGCTTGCAAGCCGACCTCCAGGCGATCGTAGACGAAGCCAAGTAAACGCGCATTCTTCAACACGCTGGGGATCGCGGTACGCCGCGATCCCCATTATTCCTACATAGAAAGGGTGTCCCCATGACGACGCCGCAAGCCGTTTCACTCCCTAGTACAGCCCCGGTGCAGGTGCGCCGGAGCATGACGACGCAACAGCGTCAGCGCATGTGGGGCTGGATTTTCCTCTCCCCCTGGATTGTCGGCTTCCTCGCCTTCACCGGGTTTCCGATGGTCGCCTCGCTGATCTTCAGCTTCACCAATTTTAAAATCGGGGAGCCGCTGGAGTGGGCAGGTCTGACGAATTGGGCGCGGCTGTTCAGCGACAACAACACTGTCAATGCGCTCTTTGTCACGTTCCGGTTCGCGCTGGTCTCGGTGCCGATCATCGTGCTGGTACCGCTGCTGATGGCGACGCTGCTCAATTCAAAAGTGGTACGCGCCAAGCCAGTGCTGCGCGTGCTGTTCTACATTCCGTATATGATCCCGGCGATATCGGGTGTTTTTATCTGGCAGAGTTTTTTGAATGGACAGACGGGCTGGCTCAATCGGCTGCTGCGCCTGATCGGGTTTCAGGAATTGCCCAACTGGCTGTTCGACCCGCGATCGCTGACATGGGGGCTGGTGCTGATCGGCTTGTGGGGTGTCGGCAATGCCATGCTGACCATGCTGGCAGCGATGCAGGGCGTGCCGACCGAGCTGTACGAGGCGGCGGAAGTAGACGGCGCCAACCCGTTCACCAAGTGGTATCGCATCACGCTGCCGCTGATCTCCCCGGTGATCCTCTACAATCTGGTGCTGTCGGTGATCGGGCTGATGCAGTATTTCATCGTGCCTTATGTGCTGTCGAACGTCACGCGGTCAAACCCGGAAACCAATTTTTTCAACCTCAATTTATATCGCACTGCCTTTCAGTTCGGTGAAATGGGCTTCGCTTCGGCGCAGGCGTGGTTCATCTTTCTGATCGCGCTGGCGCTCACGCTGATCATCTTCGGCACCTCGCGCCGTTGGGTCTATTACGCAGGGGAGAGATAAATCATGGCGACCGCAGCAAAAAGCCAGCCGACAACGGCGGCACACGTATCCACCGCCCCGGCGTATAACAGCCAGCTGCGCAGATTTGCGATCGGGACGCTGGTCACGCTTTTCGCCTTCATGATCGCGCTGGTCTACCTGTCGCCGCTCGGCAATATGGCGATGGTGGCACTGTCCAGCCCGGCGCAGCTTTCGATCACCGGTGACGATCCGGTCATCCCGATGCTGCCGCAGACCTTCGAGTACGAGGGCGAAAGCTACGAAGTGTTCAGCGTGCCGCTCACCGATGGCACGGTGCGCGATCTGGCGCTGAGCAAAAAGGGACGCCAGAGCAGCGAATTCATCGACCCGGCAAACCCGTCCGCGCCCCCGCTGGTGTGGGAAGGAATCTGGCGCACGCTCGCCCCGGTGCGATCGGTATCATTCGCCTGGGAAAACTTCGGCATCGCGTGGGAGGCGATCAACTTTCCGCGCCTGTTCCGCAATACACTGATCATCGCGGTGGCGGGCATGATCGGGACACTGCTGAGCTGCATCTGCGTCGCGTATGCCTTTGCGCGCTTTCCGATCCCTGGCAAAAATATCCTGTTCATCATCCTGATCGGCACGATCATCCTGCCCGGACAGGTGACGCTGATCCCGACCTACGCTTTTTTCGCGTCGATCGGCTGGACGAATACCTGGCTACCGCTGATCGTGCCGCACTTCTTCGCCAACGCCTACAACGTCTTTCTGCTGCGCCAGTATTTCATGACGCTGCCGCGCGAACTGGACGAGGCAGCGATGATCGACGGGGCGAACCCGCTTCAGATTTTGCTGCGCGTGATCATCCCGCAGTCGTTCCCGGTGATCATCGCGGTGGCGGTCTTTCATTTCGTATGGGCATGGAACGACTATTTCGGACCGCTGATCTATCTGCTTGGGGCACCCGAATTGCAGCCGGTGTCAGTCGGCGTGCAGGTCTTCAACTTCCAGTATGGACCCAGCCCGGAACTGGTGCAGGCGACCTCGATGATGACGCTGGTGCTGCCCGTGATCATTTTCCTGCTGGCACAGCGGGTGTTCATGCGCGGCGTCGTCGTCACTGGCGTCGATAAATGAGCCTGCGGCGGTGGCTGGTGATCGCGCTGCTGACCCTGATCGGAGGGGTCATCAGCGTGTCGGCACAGGACACCGACTTGACCGTCGATGCGACTCGCTCACTTGGGGCGATCAGTCCGTATGTCTACGGCGCGAATTACGGTCCCTGGGGCATCGTCTCGATCGACATGCAGCCCACCGCCGCCACCGCTGGCGTGACTCATATGCGTTTCCCGGCGGGGCGGTGGGGGGACGAACACGATATCACCGAGGGACAGCTCGATTTGTTCATGCTGCAAGCGCGCGCCTGGGGCGGCACGCCGAGCGTCAGCGTCCGACTGGAAGACGGGGCGCCCGAACAAGCCGCCGCATTGGTGCGCTATGCCAATATCGAAAACGACTACGCCATTCGCCACTGGAGCATCGGCAACGAGCCTGACCTGTTCAAAGACTACACCGTCGAACAGTTCAATACCGAGTGGCGGGCGATCGCGCTGGCGATGGAGGCGGTCGATCCGTCGATCCTGCTGCTGGGACCGGAAGTCAGCCAGTTTCCGGTGACTGTCGCGGGCGACGCTTACACCAACGCGCGCCGGGAATGGGTGCGCGCCTTCTTGCAGGCGAATGGCGATCTGGTGGACATCGTGGCGGTACATCGATATCCATTTCCCGAAACGATGAACGCGCCCGCCACCACCATCGCCCAGCTGCGCGCCAATGCCCCGGAATGGGATACGCTGATCGACAATCTGCGCGTCGTCATGCGCGAGGCGCTCGGACGTGAACTGCCGATCGCGCTGACCGAGGTCAACTCGCACTGGAATCATGTCATCGGCGGGGAGGGCACCCCAGACTCGCGCTATCACGCGATCTGGTGGGCGGACGTACTGGGACGGATGATCCGGCAGCGGGTCGAGATCGTGAATTATTTTTCGCTGTCGTCGTTCGGGGCATTGGGCGGGTTTGGTCTGCTCGATCGTTACAAGGTGCGCCCGACCTACTACGTCTATCAACTGTATCAACAGTTCGGGGACGATTTGCTGTCATCGTCTTCGAGCGATGCCGACGTGACCATCACCGCCGCGCGCCGCGACGATGGCGCGCTGACACTGATGATCGTGAATCGCGCGCTCGAAGCCAGGACGCTGCCCCTGACACTGGTCGGCGTTCAGTTCGTGCGCACGCTCGACGCTCAGTTGTTCGAAGCGGATCAGCTCTCCGAGGCGATTCCGACCTTGTTCGACGGGCAGACGGTGAACATGCCGCCCGCCTCTATCACTCGCCTAACCATCGCGGTCGAGGATGGTGAGTAGCGCGCGCGGACGCATCCCCTGGCGGATGCTGATCGGACTGTGGCTGGTGTGGGCACTGATCGTCATCGGCTTCATGACGATTGCCGATACCCGTTATGCTCCTGATCGTCCTGATAACGCCTTGGAATGGACGCCGGGCGAGACCGGGCGGCGCGGGCAGGCGAACAAGCCGCTGCTGCTCGATCCTTTTATGAACCGCCAGGTGTCGTTCGACTCGGAGTTTTATCTGTCGATCGCGCTGTACGGCTACGACGATCCAACGCTGCGCACCGCCGACACCCCCGATGGTGACTTGTCGCTCAATTACGCCTTTTTTCCGCTCTATCCGCTGGCGATGCGGGTCGTTATGACCCCGTTGTCGGTGATAGGCTTGAATGGGGTGGCTGCGGCGACGGCTGCCGGGGTGATGCTGTCGCTGCTCGGCACGCTGATCGCGGTCGTAGCGCTGTACGATATCGATCCGACGATCGGCGGACGATCGGTGTTCTATCTATTGATATTCCCGACCGCTTTTTTCATGACGACCGTCTATACCGAAGGGCTGTTCATCGGGCTGGCGTTCGGCTGTCTGGCACTGGCACGACGCAAACACCTGCTGGCGGCGGGTATCCTGGCGGCACTGGCGACCTGGACGCGCAGCGTGGGCGTGGTGCTGGTAGTGCCGCTGCTGTTCGCGTGGGTGCGTCTGCTCGACTGGCGGGCGCTGCGTCTGACGCCGGGTATCATCGTGCGCGGGCTGGCGGTGCTGCTGCCGATCGCAGCTTATCTGATCTGGAATGCCGCACTCGGACGCCAGTTTACGCTGGTGCAGGAAAATTTCTTTGGACGCGCGCCCTTCAACTTCGAGGCGATGTTCGACGGGATCGAGCGGGCGATCGATGCCTTGATCACGGGTGACAACCTGCAAATGCGCGCCTACTATGGCATTGAGTTTTTTGGCGTCGCGCTGGCGACGATCGCCATCGTGTTCGTGGCGTGGCGCGACCCGGATATTGCGCTGGTGAGCGCACTGCTGCTGGGGATCGCTCTGACATCCGGTGCGCCGCAGAGCCTCATCCGCTATGTGCTGCCGATCCCAGCGATCTACCTGATGCTCGGTCGCCTGGGGCGCTACGCCGTCTTCGATCGCGCCTGGACGCTGCTCAGTCTGCTGCTGGCGGGGATGCAGATCAGCCTGTTCGCCTTTGATATGTGGGTGGCATAAGCGGCGTTCGTCCGACGATAACACATGCGCGCGGATAATAACCAGATTCTAACGCTTGTTCGTGTTACGATAGCAGCATGTGACTAAGCGCCAGATGACGAGAACGCCATGGGTAAATTTATGCCATCGTCGGAGCAGATCGCGCGCCTCGTAGCGAGCATCCCCGAAGGCTTCATCCGCGAGGCGAGCTACGCCAAGCTGTTTCAAACCTACAATAAAGGCAAGCGTAATCTCAGCCAGGCGGCGCGCGAGGGCAAGGTCGGCTTGGCGGGGACGCTGATCTACGACGCCACCCGGATCGACGAAGCGACCGCGCGCGCGTTGGCGCACTGGTGCGATCCGGCATTGCCGCCGCTGGACTCGCGCGGCATGGTGCTGACTCCGCCGATCGTCGAGCGGCGCGCCATCCGGGCGATGGTGTTCGCCTCCGATCCCGACGCGCTCGCCCTGATTGACCGCATCGGGGAAACCGGTTACATTACGCAAGCGGCGCTGCACGGCGAGGCAGATGAGTCGCTGACGCTGGCGCGGCTGCTGATCGCCGGGGCACTGACGCAAAAAAAGGACTATATCTACGATCCGCTGCGCATCAGCGAAAGCACGATCGACGCGATCGTGTACCGCGAGGCGCTGGTGCCGACCTCTCAGGAGATGCTCGCTGTCATTGGCGATGCGCCCGCGCAGACAGTGTCGTTGACGGATATGCAGCAGCGCTATGGCAGGATGCTGTCCGATCTGGTGGCGATGGGCGGGGTGGTGCGCTATCAGCCGGAAGGTGTGGATCACGCCTGGGTGCGTCTCGAAAGCGCCGACCCGGTCGCTGCTGAAGCCGCCGCCAGGCGCGCCGTCCGTAAACAAAAGATCGAGGCGCGTAAGCACCTCGATGGCGCGTGGGAACGACTGCTGCCAATATTGGGCGATCGCCTGCGTCCCGATACGGAAGATGGCAAATCGAACCCCGCAAAGGTCGCGGCACGATCGTATACGCTCGAAACCGCTTCACGGCGCCTGTCGGTGCGTGACGAGGTGCTGATGCGGGCGATCCGCGCCGGACTGCTGACGCCGTTCATCGATCCAAAGGGCAAAGAACGCCTATCCGCCGCACAGGTAGAGGCGGCTTACGATGATCCCGCATTAGGGGAGGCGATCGCCGCGCCGGAGGTGCTGAACGCGCGCGGGATCGCCCTGGTGTCGGGCGCCTCGTATGCGACGGCGCGCGGGCGGCTGGTGCGGATGAAGATCAGTACGACCGCGCCGACCTGGGGAGAGGTGCGCGGCAAATGGGATCTGCCCGATCGCTACCGCGACTACCGCGCGCTGCTCAAAGTGCGCAAGGTGGAATGGCGCGCGGAACAGCAAAAGCGTTATGAAGCGATGCTGGAAAAAGTGCGCCTCCAGCAGGAGGAAGAGGTGCGCCGCCGCGAAGACCTGCGTCTGCAACTGCTGGCTATCTTCCCGACCTGGGAGATGGTCGATCGCAGCCGTCAGGAAGTCGTGCTGCACATCGGACCGACCAACAGCGGCAAGACACATGACGCCCTCACCCGGCTCAGTGAGGCGGGCAGCGGCTGGTATCTGGCACCGCTGCGTCTGCTGGCGTTCGAGATCTTCGACCGCCTGAACGCGCGCGGCGTACCCTGCACACTGCTGACGGGTGAGGAATACATCCCGATGCCGGGCGCGCAGATCACCGCTGCCACCATCGAGATGTTCAACCCGCATCACAGCGGCGAATGTGTGATCATCGATGAGGCGCACATGCTCGCAGACCCGGATCGCGGCGCGGCATGGACGCGGGCACTGCTGGAAGCACAGGCGCCGGAAGTACATGTGCTGGGCGCGCCGATCGTGCGTCCCTTGATCGAGCGCCTGACACACGCGGTGTCGCTGCCGCTGACTGTCAGGGAACACACCCGCCTGACGCCGATCCGAGTCGCGGAGCAGCCCTGGACACTGCGGGAGCTGCCTGCGCGCACCATCCTGATCGCCTTTTCGCGCAAGATGGTGCTGGGTCTCAAGATGGAACTGGAAAAATATGGACGTACCGTCGCGGTCGTGTACGGCAACCTGCCGCCAGAGGTGCGGCGCCGTCAGTCCGATCGCTTTGCCGCCGAAGCGTGCGAGATCTGCGTGGCGACCGATGCCGTCGGTATGGGACTCAATCTGCCCGCCGACAATGTGTGCTTTTTCGACATCGAGAAGTACGACGGCAAACAAATGCGACTGCTGCACGTCCACGAGGTACAGCAAATCGGCGGGCGTGCCGGACGTTATGGCTTGTCTCAAGAGGGGATTGTCGGCGCGCTCAACTGGGACAATCTGAAGAAGCTCAAAATGTTGTACGAGGCGCAGGCACAGCCGCTCACCCGTGCGCATGTCGCGCCATCGGTCGAGGCGATCACGCTGATCCCCGGCACATTGGCGGAACGGCTGCAAGAGTGGTCGTCGCTGCAATCTATTCCTGACGCGCTGCGTTCGTCGCTGCAGACGGCCGATATGACCGAGCGGATCGAGCTGGCGGCGATGCTGCGTAATCACGAGGTGCAGCAGTTGGGGTTGGCGGCGGCGCTCAAGCTGATCAACGCGCCGACCCGTCAGGAAACCCGCGAATACTGGCGCCACTGCGCCACCGCGATCCTGCATGGTACGCCGCTGCCGACGCCGACGCTCCCGCCGCTCGAAGTGCGCACCCATGCCGAACTCGACATGATCGAGGGGTGCATTCTGGAAGCCGATATCTACCTGTGGCTCGGCAGCCGCCAGGAATTTCACCGATCAGCCGAGCGCGAAGTCGAGGTACGCAAGGCGCGCATCGAATGGTCGATGCAGGTCGATGAGGCGCTGCTGCGCAAGATCGATACCGCGCGGCGCTGTGTGCAGTGTGGTAACAAACTGCCGCTCGAACACCGTTTCAGCCTGTGCGAATCATGCTATCAGAGTCGCTGGGAGCGTAACAGCCGCCGACCCGCGCGCCGCTGGCGCTGAACGACAGTCTTACGACAGGCGCATCGCATCACGCAGCCGCCGCGCCTCATGCTCTGGATCGGCGCTGAAGATCACCGAGCGCCCGGCGTTGACGATCAGCCCGCGCCCCCGCACGTCGCTGCCGACGCGCACAACCGTTTCAGCGTCGCCACCCTGCGCGCCCACGCCTGGCACCAGGAATGTCATATCAGGACAGAGCGCGCGCGCGCGGCGCAAATCATCCGGGACGGTCGCGCCGATCACCAGCATACAGTTGTTGTGCCTGTTCCACTGATCGCGTACACGCCCGGCGATAACCTCCCACAGGGGAGAGCCGCCGACGGGTAAATCCTGCAATTCAGCCGCGCCGCTGTTGCTGGTACGGCACAGGATGATCGACGCTTTATCAGCACGCTGCAGAAATGGCTGGAGCGCCTCTCCCCCCAGATAAGGATGCAGCGTCACGGCATCGAAACCGAGCCTGTCGTAGATCGCTGCCACGTAACCTGCATTGGTACTGTCGATGTCGGCGCGTTTGGCGTCGCAGATTGTCACGATGTCGGGGTGTGACTCGCGCAGATAGTCCAGCGTCAGCGCCAGGTCGTGCCAGCCGTCGGCGCCGCGCGCCTCATAGAACGCCATATTGGGCTTGTAGGCGCTGGTAAATGGATGCGTACACTCGATGATCCAGCGGTTGAATGCGAACTGTGGCTGCGGATCATCGAGAAAGCGCGCTGGCAGACGCTCGATCGCGCTGTCCAGCCCAACGCACAGGCGCGATCCGATCGCATCGACGCGCGCCTCATATTTGGCGATCGCTGCACAGACCGCCGTCACCGCTTGCCCCATCCGTAGGGGTCGGACAGCCAATTGTGAATGACGATCGCCGACTCCGTCGATACCTGACCCGCGCGCACCGCCTCGTTGACTACCACCTCGAACGTCGTGAGTGTGTGCAGACGCACACCCGCGTCGTTGAATCCAGCGGCGGCGTCAGGAAAGCCATAGGTGATGATGGCGAAACAATCCTCGACGATCGCCCCGGCTTGACGCAGCGCGCTCACCGCCGACAGACTGCTCTCGCCGGTCGAGACCATATCCTCGACCAGCACAACGCGCATTCCTTTAACATCGCCGCCCTCGATGCGCCGCTTGAGACCGTGTTCTTTCGACTGCTTGCGCACGAACACCGACGGCAGATTGGCGACAAAGGCGAAAGCGCTGCTGTGCGGAATGCCTGATGTTTCCACCCCAGCGATGGCGTCGGCGTGCAGGTCGCCGCCGTGCAGCCGGGTCACGAATTCGTTGATCACAATATGCCATTGATCAGGATAGAAGATCAGGCGGCGGTTATCGACATATACAGGCGACTTGATCCCTGACTTGAAGGTCACGGGTTCATCGGGCGTGATCCCGACCGCGCCGATCTCCAAAAGCGCGCGGGCGACCGGCGCGGAAGGCGGAAAAGTGTTCATGGCGTCCCCTCTTTACATATCTGGCTGGAATGACTGAATGACTGAAGGAATAACCAGAATAACGGGTTATCAACCGGATTCGTGCAGAATGAGCGCGGATGCAAGTGCTCCCCGGAACACCAGCGCCGAGTAGATCATAGCCGCGCTTGCCCCCGCCGCACAAGCTGCACGATAGTCTGCCCCGGTCAGCAGCCCGCCACAGGCGATCAGGTCGATCGGTGCGCTGCCCACGTCACGCGCGCCGTCGATAGCGCGCACGGCATCCAGTGCCGTCGATCGCAGCCGTCCGCCGCCGACTCCGGCAATCGCGCCCCCGTCAGGAGTCGGCTGTCCGAGGGTATTGGTGGCGATGATCGCACGCGCGCCGCCCTCGGCACAGGCGCGGACGAGCGCCGTGTATTGTTCCGCCGCCAGACCCGGACCGACTTTGACCCAGATGGGTAGATCGATTACGCCTGCCAGCGCTGTGCACAGCCGACGCGCTTTTGCCTCTGTCTGGTGTGCGCCAGGATCATCCTCGGTATTGGGACAGCTTAGATTGAGTGTGACCCACGATGGGCGTCCGCGCGCTGAATCTCCAAAGGCTGCCATGAAGAAAGCCGCTGATTCCAGTACGTCGGTGGTCTCGTAATCGGGATCGGTTGTGCCGGGTGTGGGCGCCAGATTGACTCCCCACACAGGCGGCAGATGCGCTCGTCGCGCCGCCAGAAATGCCGCCGCCGCCCGTGCGCCTGGATTGCGCAAGCCGACGCGATTCTGCGTGCTGCAGGTCGCGTCGTCGCGCCACAGCACTTGTCCCGGATTGCCGAGTCGCGGCTGGCGCGTGAACGAGCCGAATTCGACCGCGCCGACCAGCGCGGGCATTATTCGCCAGCCTGGAATAATATTGCGTCCGCGCGCGACCGCCGCCAGCGCCGCCGTTTCGCCGTCGAAGCCGTCTCCTTTAACGAATCCCGCCGCCAGGATGATCGGGTGAGGCAGCGACACGCCGCCGACGCGAGTCGGCTGGGCGGGATGAGTCGCGCGCTGGAGCTGACGGGCACCCATAATTGCCAGGTCGAAGCCGTCGGCGTGACGCAGCCCCTCGATCAGTCGATGATGGGTCGTTTGCGCATCGAGACGACGCACCAGCGGCATGGCGATCCCCGCCCATAAGCCCTCGTAGACGGACAACGGCATGTTCACTGGGCGAGCCGATCGATCACGTTGATGCCCGAACCAGGCGCGGCGATCACCTGTTCACCGTCATAGACGATGCGACCGCGTATTTTGACTTCGATCACCTTGCCCGACACGCGCATTCCGGCGAACGGCGACCACCCCGGCGCGGTCAGCAGGTGTTTATCCTCGATCACGTAAGACGAGTCCAGGTCGATCACGGTCGATGTATCAGGCGGCGGAACGAGTCGAAAGATGCGCGCCGGGTTGGTCGAGACCAGCTCGATCAGCCGATCCGGGGTGATCCGTCCTTCATTGACCGCCGTACACAGCAGCGGCAGGGTCGTTTCCAGACCCGGCACACCGTAGGGCGGGTTGTCCGACTCTTTTTCGGCGCGTGTGTGTGGCGCATGATCGCTCTCGATGACATCGACCGTGCCGTCAATGACCGCCGACCACAGCGCGTCGGCGTCGGCGCGCGTTTTGAGTTCTGGTTTCATCAGTCCATACGCGCCCAAGACGGGCAGGTCGTCCTGGGTCAGGGTGAGATGATGCGGGCACACGCCGATACTGATCGGCAGCCCATCGCGCCTGGCGTCGCGCAGCAGATCGATCTCGTCGGCGGTGCTGATATGGCAAAAGTGGACGTGGGCGCGGTGCTGCCGCACCAGGGCGAGAATCTGTGCGACTGTCTCGCCCTCGGCATGGACGGCGATCGGCTGGCGCGATGCCGCCGCCCACGCGCGCATGTGCGCCGCGCGCGACTCCTGATCCGCCAGCAGCAGCGTCCCGGTGGTGGCATTGCAGTACAGCTTAATCCCGATGGTGTCGGGTGCAGCTTCCGAGTAAGAGTCCAATCTGCCGTGCTGATCGGCGCCAAAGTAGACTCCGTAATCGCAGCGCGCCGACTCGTGCAGGCGCGCGAGTTTCAGGTCGAGCGCGGCGCGCGTGGTCGTCGTCGGCGCGGTGTTGGGCATGTCGCAGATCGCCCAATAGCCGCCCGCCAGCGCCGCCGCCGTCTCAGACGCGAATGTCGCTTTGTGCGCCCAGTCGAGATCGCGCAAATGCACATGCGGATCGATTGGCGCCGGAATGGTCAGTAAGCTCACAGCGCCGCGCCCAACACATGAGCCAGCACCGCCATACGCACGAACATGCCGTTCTGCATCTGATGAAAATAGACCGCGCGTGGGTCGGCGTCCAGCAGCGCGTGATCCTCGGTTGTGCCCATCTCGTGCTTGCGGGGGAGGGGGTGCATCAGGATGGCATCCGCTTTTGCGCGCGCCAGCACAGTGGGCGTCATAATGAAGTGATCGGCGATCGCATCGTAGTCGGCGGGGTCGGCGAAACGTTCCTGCTGGATGCGCGTCCAGTAGATTACGTCGCTGGTGCCCAATACCGCATCGAGCGACTCGGTCTCGTAGGTGTCGATGCCATGCGCGCACACGAATTCCAGCACGCTGGACGGCATCCGCAGCGCCTCTGGTGAGACGAAGCTCAGTCGCGTCCGGTCGGCGCCGTGCAGCGCCAGCAGTTTTGCCAGTGAATGGACGGTGCGCCCGTTGACCAGATCGCCGACGAGCGTGATGTGCAGTCCGTCGGCGCCGCCTTTGAAGTCGAAAATGGTGAACAGATCGAGCAGTGCCTGAGTCGGATGCTCGCCCACGCCGTCACCGCCGCTGATCACCACTGCCTGCATATCCAGCCGCGCGCCGAGCTGATCGACCTGATAGGCGGCTTCGTAGGAAGACCGGACTTCAGGATGGCGCAGCACGATCGCGTCGGCATAGCAGGCGACCGCGCGCACGGTGTCCACCAGATTTTCGCCTTTATAGACCGACGAAAACTGCACACCGCCGCTCGCAGCGATCACCTCGCCGCCGAGTCGCAGCATCGCCGCCTGGAACGACATATCCGTCCGGGTGCTGGCTTCATAGAACAGCGTCGCCATGACCCTGCCGGCGCACAGGTCGAGCAGTGAACGATCGTGCGCCCGCACGCGCGCGCGCAGATGCGCGACGGTCTCGAAGAGCTGATCCAGGTCGGCACGCGAAAATTGCTCGACGCTGACGATATGTTTTCCGGTGAAATCCCCATCGATCGAGTGGGGCTGATAGGTGCTGGCGCTGGAGAGATGCGTCGCAAACATGATGGGCGGCTCTTTCTCAAAAAAAGACCACCCTTGTCAGAACGGAGTGGTCTTCGGAATCCCGGCGGAAATGCAGCATCGCTGGATGGATGAGCAAGGTTGCACAGCGGGGACGGCTGTCGGTCGGCTGTGTGCTTGGATCAATTGAACGAACATGGTTCGCTCTACGAAGTGATTGTTGAAACCTCGTTTATCTATGTTAGACTATTGATGTGGTTAAGAATAGACTAAATCTGTTAAGCATCGCACCGAAAGGACGAGGGTGACGGGTCTCGACGAGACGTTATCGCGTTTCGGGGTGGTGTCAGTGTCGCTGTTTCGCATCGACGTGGCACCCCGACAAGCCAGCACTAGTCATCGCTTTTACCTCCTGCAAGGCGCACTCGACGCGCACCACCTCGCACATTTGAGCCGGGAATTGCTGACCGATCCGGTCACAGAAACCGCTCATTTTTATGCGATCGATTCAGACGGACGGTTCACGCAAACATTCGAGTCGGTTGACGGCGCGGTCACGCATGACAGCGACGTGAATCGGCATACCCGGCATACCGTCGATGTGGCACCGCTGCCCGGTGTCACCGACACTACTGCTGAAAGCCTGGTGCGTGCGGCGCGACAGATCGGATTGCATCTACAAGGCGCTGCCACCGGGCAGCGTTACTTTTTTGCGGCTGACCTGACACACGCCGAGGTCGAGCGTTTGGCAGGAGAACATTACAACCCGGTCATTCAACGTATCAGTATCGACGCGCCGATCGCGCCCGCCTTTATGCAGCCTGCTGTCGATCGCGCGGTCGAGACGATACTCATCCGTGCTGCCGACGACGCGCTGCTGCTGGCGATCAGCGCCGAACGCCGTCTGGCGCTCGACCTCGACGAAATGCGGGCGATCCGCGCCTACTACGTCGGCGAAGACCGCGATCCGACCGATGTCGAGATCGAGATGATCGCCCAGACGTGGAGCGAACACTGCGTCCATAAGACCTTCAAAGCAGCAATCGATTATACGGGACCCGCGCATGGTGCCGTGCCCAGCTCGGCGCCGACGCATCAGCACATCGACGGACTGCTCAAGACCTATATTCGCGCCGCGACCGACCAGGTGAACAAGCCCTGGGTTCTGTCGGCATTCGTCGACAACGCTGGCATCATCGCTTTCAATGACCAGTTCGATCTGGCATTCAAGGTCGAGACCCATAACCACCCCTCGGCACTGGAGCCATTCGGCGGTGCGAACACCGGTGTTGGCGGGGTGGTGCGCGATATTCTGGGCGTGAGCGCGCGTCCGATCGCCAATACCGATGTGCTGTGTTTCGGGTATCCCGATACGCCGAGCGAGTCGATTCCGGCGGGCGTGCTGCATCCGGCACGGATCGCGGACGGCGTGGTTCAGGGCATCGCGGATTATGGCAACAAGATGGGCATCCCGACCGTCAACGGCGCCATTCATTATCACGCAGGCTACACCGCCAACCCGCTGGTGTTTTGCGGCTGCCTGGGCATTATGCCGCACGGCTCGCATCGCACTGGCGTACACGACGGCGATCTGATCGTCGTTCTGGGTGGACGCACCGGGCGCGATGGCTTACGCGGCGCGACCTTCAGCAGCATGGAGATGAATACCGCCACCAGCCAGATCGCTGGGAGCGCGGTGCAGATCGGGCACCCGATTCACGAAAAACAGGTACAGGAAGCGATCGTGCGTCTGCGTGACGCTGGGTTGTATCACGCCATCACCGACTGTGGTGCGGGTGGGTTGTCGTCGGCGGTTGGGGAGATGGCGGCAAATATGGGCGCATGCGTCGCGCTGGAGACGGTGCCGCTCAAATATCCGGGCTTGCGCCCCTGGGAAATCTGGTTGAGCGAGGCACAGGAGCGGATGGTACTCGCGGTCGCCCCGTCCGACTGGGACGCGGTGCGGGCGATCTGCGCCGGGCAGGATGTCGAAGCAGTGGCGATCGGGGCGTTCCAGCATACCGGACGCCTGGTTCTGAATTATGACGGCGCGACGGTCGGGCAGATCGCGGTCGAATTTCTGCATGACGGCATCCCGCGACGGCATTTGTCCGCTGTGTGGACGCCGCCTGAAGGGGTGCCGCCCACGCCGATCGATGATCCACGCGCGCATCTGCTGGCACTGCTGTCCAGTCCGACGATTCGCAGTAAAGAGGACGTGATCCGCCGCTTTGACCACGAGGTGCAGGGTGGCACCGCGGTCAAGCCCTTGACCGGGATTGATGGTCGCGCGCCCAACGATGGGGCGGTGATCGTGCCGCTGGATGCACTTTTGTCGGGTGGTGGGGACGGACTCAATGTTATGCGTCCCTACGACGACTCGCTTCCGGTGCGCGGGGTCGCGCTGTCGGTCGGCATTTGCCCGCAGATTGGCGAACGCGATCCCTACGAGATGGCATGGGCAGCGGTCGATGAGGCGATGCGCAATCTGGTCGCGGTCGGCGCCGACCCGGATCAGGTCGCCATACTCGACAACTTCTGCTGGGGCGACCCGCGCAAACCTGATCGCTTAGGTGCGCTGGTGCGCTGCGCGCAGGGCTGCTATGACGCGGCGATCGCCTACAACGTGCCGTTCATCAGCGGCAAGGACAGCCTCAACAATGAATACACCGACGCTGACGGGTCGCGCCACGCTATCCCTGGCACACTGCTGATTTCGGCGGTCGGGATCGTGCCGGATGTGCGCAGGACTGTGACCAGCGACCTCAAAAACGAGGAAAATGAAATTCGACTGGTCGGTGATGCGCATCTGCCAGGCGCCTCGAACGATGGGCACGATCCGCTGTCGGTATTACGCTTCCTGCACACTGCCATCCAGCGCGGCTTGATTCAGTCGTGCCACGATGTCAGTGAGGGCGGGATCGGCGTGGCGCTGGCGGAGATGTGCATCGGCGGGAGGATCGGTGCCGACATTCAGTCAGAGTGGGTCACCAGCATGAACTCGTTCGCCAGTCTGAGCGACCTGCTCTTTCGAGAGTGTGTCAATACCTTCATCATCGAGGTGGCTGAAACGGATTTAGGCGCGCTGGAGGCATTGGAAGACGAACTGGGTTTGAGCAACCTGTCGCGCTTCTTAGGGGTCGTGAACTATGAAGAGACCCTGCATTTTTACCAGGACGACCTGAGCTGGACGCTCGACGAACTCGACCGCGCTTTTCGCGGACACCTGATCCCAACCGCGCCCGCGATCGACCCGACGCCGATCGCCGCTGTCCCGTCACGCCGCACGGCGAACGTGCGCACGACGGCGCCGCGCGCGCTTATCCTGCACGCCAACGGCAGCAACCGCGATCGCGACGCGGCGCTGGCGATCACGCACGCGGGCGGTGATTACGAGATCGTGCATATCAATCAGCTTGTCAGCGGCGAACGGCGAATCGCCGATTATCAGATTGCCATCCTGCCGGGCGGGTTCTCGTATGGTGACGACCTGGGCGCTGGCGCATTGTGGGCGCTCGATTTGCGCCAGCGCTTCGCGGACGAGCTGCGCGCGTTTGTGGACGCCGGACGCCCGGTCATGGGAATCTGCAACGGCTTTCAGGCGTTGGTCAAGGCGGGTATTTTGCCGGGCGCGGATAACGCAGAGTTTGTTCCTGCGAGAGACGCGACCAGGGACGTGACGCTGACATTCAACGAAGGCGGACGTTTTGAATGTCGGTGGGTGACGCTCACGCCCAATGCGGCGAGTCCGTGCCTGTTCACCGACGGACTGACCGAGGCGATCATCTGTCCGGTGGCGCATGGGGAAGGGCGTATCGCGTTGTCGAATGCGGCGGCGCTCGATCGGCTGGTGCGCGAAAATCTGATCGCGCTGACCTACAGCGACTCGGCGTATCCACTCAACCCCAACGGATCGGCGCTCAATATCGCCGGGCTGACCAACCGCGCCGGAAACGTTCTGGGCTTGATGCCGCATCCTGAAGATCATATTTTCACCTGGCAGAGTCCGACCTGGAGACGTGGCGCGTGCGGAGGCGACGGCTTGCGTCTGTTTCAGAATGCGGTGCGCTATGCCTGAGATGAATCACGACGTATTTCAATCGCCATTCTCGTGGCGCTACGGCTCGGACGCCATGCGCGCGATCTGGTCGGAGGTCAACAAACGGCGTCTGTGGCGGCGCATCTGGGTCGCGCTGGCTGAGGCGCAGCAGAATGCCGGGCTGGTGCGTGCCGATCAGGTGGATGATTTGCGCGCGCACGCCGATCAGATCGACATCGCCCGCGCCGACGCGATCGAGGCAGAAATTCACCACGATCTGATGGCGGAGGTGCGCACCTATGCCGAACAGTGTCCGGTCGGCGGTGGGATCATCCATCTGGGCGCGACCAGCATGGATATCGAGGACAATGCCGACGCGCTGCGGCTGCGCGAGTCGCTCGATCTGCTGATTCCCAAAGTGTCGGCGCTGCTGACCGTGCTGGCGGACTCGATCGAACGCGAAGCCGATCAGGTATGCATGGCGTTCACCCATTTGCAGCCCGCCGAGCCGACGACAGTCGGCTATCGGCTGTCGATGTATGCGCAAGACCTGCTCGAAGACTGGCGCGCCCTGGTGCGCGTCCGCGACGGCATACGCGGCAAGGGCTTGCGCGGCGCGGTCGGTACGTCCGCCAGCTACGGCGAACTGCTGCACGGCACGGGCGTCACCCCAACGCAGATGAGCGCGCAGGTGATGGCAGCGATCGGTCTGGACTCGTTTCTCATAGTCACGCAGACCGTCCCACGCAAACAGGAAATGGACGTGTTGAACGCGCTAGCCGGAGTCGCCGGGACGCTCTACAAGCTGGCGTTCGATCTGCGGCTGCTGCAATCCCCTGTGTTCGGGGAGTGGGCGGAGCCGTTTGGAAAGTCACAGGTTGGATCGTCCGCCATGCCCTTCAAACGCAATCCGATCAACGCCGAGAACATCGACAGTCTGGCGCGCTTCGTCGCGGCGCTGCCCCGTGTGGCGTGGGACAACGCCGCGCACAATCTGCTCGAACGCACCCTGGACGACAGCGCCAACCGCCGCCTGCTGCTGCCGGAGGCGTGTTTGGCGGTCGATGAAATGGTCATGCGCGCGACGCGCGTCATGAAAGGGCTGCGCATCGACTCGGCGGCGATCGCGCGCAATCTGGCGACCTATGGCGTGTTCGCCGCGACCGAGCGCGTACTGATGGCGGCAGCGCGGGCGGGCGGCGATCGTCAGGCGTTACACGAGATCATCCGCGAACACAGTCTGGCGGCGTGGGAGGCGATGCGGTCGGGTGCGGCGAATCCGCTGGCTGACTCGTTGAGCGCTGATATCCGTCTTGGCTTGGCGCCAGCGGTGATCCGCGCGCTGCTCGATGCCTCGTCCTATGTCGGTGATGCGCCAGCACGCGCGCTCCAGCTCGCTCAGACCATCCGCACCACCTTGAAGCCATTGTAGCGACACATAACAATGCGTCCGAAATCCGCACCACATGGAATTCATTGCAGGGACGCAGCAGAATGTATCCGTAAAATCGAGAAAGGCATATCATGCTGACACACGCACAATTGATCGCCGCCATCCCGAATGCGATCGACTCGATCGATCTGGAAGGATGGGGCGCCAAAACGACCGGAAAAGTCCGCGATTTGTATACCCGCGACGGCGAACGCGCGTTAATCACTACCGACCGGGTATCGGCGTTCGACCGCGTGCTGGGGACAATACCGTACAAGGGACAAGTCCTCAACCAACTGAGTTTATGGTGGTTCGAGCAAGTGGCGGACGTGGTAGCGAATCACGTCGTCGCGTCGCCCGATCCCAATGTCACGATCGCGCGTGAAGCCGAAGCGCTGCCGGTCGAGGTGATCGTGCGCGGCTACATCACCGGTGTGACTTCTACATCGCTGTGGACGCTGTACGAGGCGGGCGAGCGCCAGCCTTACGGGATTACGCTGCCGGACGGACTGAAGAAAAATGACAAGCTGCCCGCGCCGATCATCACCCCGACCACCAAAGCCAGCGGCGGCGCGCACGACGAACGGCTCACCCGCGATCAGATCATCGAAGGGCGACTCGTCGAGCCAGCGTTGTGGGAGCAAATCGAAAGCGCGGCGATCGCCATCTTCCGGCGCGGGACGCGGATCGCGGAACACGCCGGACTGATCCTGGTCGATACCAAATACGAATTCGGGTTGGTCGATGGCAGGCTGACGCTGATCGACGAGGTGCATACCCCCGATAGCAGCCGCTATTGGACCTACGAGTCGTATGATGCCAGCGGCGGCGCGGCGCCCATGAATTTCGACAAGGAATTTTTGCGTGAGTGGTACGTCGCCAACGGCTATCGCGGTGACGGCGTGCCCCCGGTGATGCCGCCGGAGGTGATCGCGCAGGTCGCGGAGCGCTACATCGAGTCTTACGAACGGCTGACCGTGACGCCCTTCCTGCCCGCTGAGACCCCGGCTGGTGCGCGCATCGCCCAAAATGTCGCGCGCTATGACGCCACCCGCACAGGAGCCAGCTCATGAGCGCGCTCGTCCCGATCATCATGGGATCGAAAAGCGATCTGGCACATGGACAGGCGATCGCATCGGCACTGTCCGCGCTCGGTATCGACAGCGCCATTCGCACGGCGTCGGCGCACAAGGTGCCGCGCTATCTGTTCGATCTGCTCACGGTATATAGTGATGATCCGCGCGTCAAGGCATACATCACCGTCGCGGGGCGGTCGAACGCGCTGAGTGGGGTGGTAGACGGCTTTGTCACTGTCCCGGTGATCGCCTGTCCGCCGCCGTCGGACTCGTTCGGCGGCGCGGACATTTACTCGTCGCTGCGGATGCCGAGCGGGATCACGCCCGCCGTCATCCTCGATCCCGGCAACGCGGCGCTGTTCGCCGCCAAGATCGTCGGTCTGACCGACCCAGAGGTGCTGGCACGGGTGCGTGCCCTGCAAATGGCAAATGCCAAGCGGGTGATCGACGATGACAAAGAGCTCAATGAAAGTAAATGAGGCTGGACGTGCTGGCATGATGGACATGATGAATATTGATCCGGGCACGATCCCGGTATACGACGACGAACTCGACCGTCCCCACGAAGAATGTGGCGTATTCGGGATTTACGCGCCAGGACGCGACGTGGCACGCCTGACCTTCTTTGGGTTGTACGCGCTGCAGCATCGCGGACAGGAGAGCGCCGGGATCACCGTCAGCGATGGGATCGGTGTGGCATCGCATAAAGGCATGGGCTTGGTGGCGCAGGTGTTCGACGAGGACAATATGCGCCCGCTCAAGGGACATCTGGGGATTGGACACACGCGCTACTCGACGACGGGCGGGGTGCATGTGCGCAACGCGCAGCCCTACGTGATCGAGACCTTCTACGGACCGCTCGGAATCTCGCACAATGGCAATCTGACCAACGCGCTCGAACTGCGCCAGCGTCTCCTGGAGCGCGGCGTCGGCTTGTCGTCTACCTCCGACACCGAGGTGATCGTGCAGATTCTGGCGGCACCGAGCGAAATCTGGGCGACGCTGCCGACCGCGCCGATCCTCGCTAACGGTGACTCGCAGCCGGATCAATGGCTGATGCGCATCCGCGCGCTGATGCAGGTGGCGGAGGGAGCGTATTCGCTGGCGATCCTGACGCGCGACGCCCTCTATGCCGTCAAAGACCCGCGTGGGCTGCGTCCGCTGTGCATCGGCACTCTGGAAGGCGGCGGCTATGTGGTGGCGTCGGAGTCGTGCGCGCTGGCGACCATCGGCGCGACTTATCTGCGTTCGCTGGAACCCGGCGAGATCGTCCGCATCGACGCGACTGGGATGCACTCCTTTTATGGAAAAACAGCGGAAAAGCGCTCGCTGTGCAGCTTCGAATATGTGTATTTCGCCCGTCCCGACTCGATCTTCGAGGGGCAGACGGTGCATGAGGTGCGCCAGCGCATGGGGCGCCAGCTGGCACGCGAGACCCCGGTCGATGCCGATGTGGTCGTACCTGTGCCCGATTCGTCGATCCCGGCGGCTATCGGCTACAGCCTGGAGTCGGGTATTCCGTTCACCGAGGGGCTGATCAAAAATCGCTATATCGGACGCACCTTCATTCAGCCGGACGATCAACTGCGTCAGTTAGGAATCTCGCTCAAATTCAATCCGCTGGTGCCTAATCTGGAGGGTAAGCGGGTGGTGCTGGTGGACGACTCGATCGTGCGCGGCAATACCTCGCGTCCGCTGGTCAACCTGCTCCGCAACGCTGGTGCGAAAGAAGTGCATTTGCGGGTGTCGTCGCCGCCGGTCAAGCATCCGTGTTTCATGGGTGTGGATATGGCGACCTACAAAGAGCTGATCGCGCATCGGATGGACATCGAAGCCATCCGCGAACATATTGGCGCCGACTCGCTGGCATATCTGACCCTGCCGGGGATGCTGTCCGCCATCCGTGAAGGGATACCCGCCTCGCTGCTGGCGCGGTCGGGACACTGTACCGCTTGCTTTTCTGGAGAGTATCCGCTGCCAATCCCGCCCTGGCTGTTCGAGGAAGATCGCAGCAAGCTGTTGTTCGAGGTCAGATGAGCGCACAAACAGCGAACGGAAAGACCGTGATGATCGTCGGCGGCGGCGGACGCGGGCACGCGCTGGCATGGGCGCTGGCGCGATCACCGTCGGTCGGTCGGGTGATCGTCGCGCCGGGCAACGCGGGGACGACGTGGGAGTCCGCGACGGGTCGTGCGCTGTGCGAGAGTGTGTCGATCGCGCCGGAGGCGATCGACACGCTGCTGCATCTGGCACAGGATCAAGGCGTCGATCTGACCGTCGTCGGACCTGAAGACCCGCTGGTAGCCGGGATCGTCGATCGCTTCACGGCGTCGGGACTGACGATCTTTGGCGGCACGGCGAAAGCGGCACAGCTCGAAGCGTCGAAGGCATTTGCCAAGTCGTTTATGGGACGGCATGGCATCCCGACCGCCGCTTACGGGACGTTCACCGACTATAGAGAGGCGCGCGATTACGCGCTCGCTTTCGGGCGTCCGGTCGTAGTCAAGGCGGACGGTCTGGCTGAGGGCAAAGGCGTGATCATGTGCGACACACCCGCTCAAGCCGATGCCGCATTACGCCAGATCATGGGCGATCGTGCCTTTGGTGCGGCGGGCGATCGCGTGGTGATCGAGGAGCGCCTGACCGGACTCGAACTGTCGGCGCTGGCATTCTGTGACGGCGAGCGCTGCGCACTGATGCCGATAGCCCGCGACCACAAGCGCGCGCTCGACGGCGATCGCGGATTGAACACAGGCGGCATGGGCGCGATCTGTCCGGTGCCCGACGTGGACGCCGACCTGATTCGCCAGATCGAGGATAGGGTAATACGTCCGACGCTGGAGGGCATGAAGGCGGAAGGCGCGTCGTACAGCGGCGTGCTCTACGCCGGGCTGATGCTCACCCCTGACGGGATGCGCGTACTGGAATTCAACTGTCGCTTTGGAGACCCGGAAACGCAGGCGATCCTGCCGCTGTTCGAGGGCGATCTGGCGGAGGTGATGACTGCGTGCGCGCATGGTCGGCTCGATCCGGCGTCGATCGCCTGGCGTCCGGGCGTGTGCGCGACCGTCGTCACCGCGTCCGATGGCTATCCTGGAGCCTATGCCAAAGGACTGCCCATCAGCGGACTCGACGCCGACATACCCGATACCATCGTCTTTCACGCGGGGACGTTGGAACGGGATGGTGCGATCGTCACGGCGGGCGGGCGGGTGCTGTCGGTCAGTGGGTGGGGGGATACGCTGGAGCAGGCGCTCGATCGCGCGTATCGACGGATCGAGCATCTGCACTTCCGAGGGATGTTTTATCGACGCGACATTGGACGGGTGGGGGAGGCGCGATGAGCAGCTATCGAGGTGCTGGTGTGGACATCGACGCCGGGACGCGCGCGGTGGCGCTGATGCGCGGCGCCGTGCAAGCCAGCTACACGCCGCAAGTCCTTGCCGGAATCGGTGCGTTCGGCGGGCTGTACGATGCGTCCGCGCTGAAAAGTATGGACGCGCCGATCCTGGTCGCCTCGACCGACGGGGTCGGCACCAAGACCAAAGTCGCGGCGCGTATGAACCGCTGGGATACGATCGGACGCGATCTGGTCAATCACTGCGTCAACGATATTCTGGTGCAGGGCGCGCGTCCGCTCTTTTTTCTGGACTATGTGGCGTCGAGCGCGCTCGATCCAGTGCAGATCGCCGCGGTCGTGACTGGCGCGGCGGAAGCCTGTCGCGCGGTCGGCTGCGCTTTGATCGGTGGTGAGACCGCTGAAATGCCGGGCGTGTATCTGCCCGGTGAGATCGATCTCGCCGGGACGATCGTCGGCGTGATCCCGGATCGTGCGTCATTGATCGACGGGTCGCAGATCGCGCCGGGCGATGTGGTGCTGACGCTGCCCTCGTCCGGCTTGCACACCAATGGCTATTCGCTGGCGCGCCGGGTGCTGGACTCACTCGATTGGACCGCGCATGACCCGCGACTCGGCGCGACCGTCGGCGAAGCACTGCTGGCGGTGCATCGTCCGTATCTGGATGAAATAACGCGGCTGCGCGACGGCGGGATCGATCTGAAAGGACTGGCGCACATCACCGGGGGCGGGGTGATCGACAATCTGCCACGCATTTTGCCCGCTGGGTGCGGCGCGCTCATCCGACGTGGCACCTGGCGCGAACCGCCGATTTTTGCGCTGATCCAGGAAATGGGTGCGGTCGATCCCGATGAAATGTTCCGCGTCTTCAACATGGGACTGGGGATGCTGGTGGTGGTCGCGCCCGATCAGGTCGAGGTGGCGCGCGCGCTTGTCTCTGAACTGGAAGTCGTCGGTGCGATCGTCGCGGGTGACCAGGTATCGATACTGCCGTGAGCGCGCCCAGCAATCGGATCATCGTGCTGATCAGTGGGGGTGGGACTAACCTGCAAGCGCTGATCGACGCGATCGCGTCGGGTGATCTGACCGCTGTGATCGCGCTGGTGATCGCCAATCGCAAAGCGGCATATGGGCTGACGCGCGCGGACATTGCCGGCATCCCAACTCATTATGCGCCCTTGAAGCCGTACACGGACGCCGGACGCTCGCGCGAAGCCTACGACGCCGATCTCGCGCGTGCGATCAACGCGCACCAGCCCGATCTGGTCGTCCTGGCAGGTTGGATGCACATCTTTACCCCGGCATTTTTGGACACGGTTTCTGCCAGAGTGATCAACCTGCATCCGGCACTGCCCGGCATGTTTCCAGGCGCACACGGTATCCGTGATCAGTACGACGCTTTTCAGCGTGGTGAGATCGTCTATGGAGGCTGCATGGTACACGACGTGATCGCCGCGCTCGATGCCGGACAGGTGATCGGTCAGTCGATCGTGCCGATCGCGGACGACGACAGCTTTGAGGCATTCGCTGAACGACTGCACGCGGCGGAACGACTGCTGCTACTGGCGTGCGTCAGGCAGGTCCTCGCATCGCATCGTGGGACGCTGTAGCGACATCACATGGGTTCGATTCTCAGGTACAATCCTGCCAATCATTTGCCCTCCCACTTTTCACCATACAATAGTGGGTTAAACCTCATCACGCGATAAGTGAACAAGGGATGTCCTGTGCTTAAGGCACATAACGCGCTTTATTTCCGCCTGTGGGACGCGCTGCTGGTGTTGATCTCGCTGCAACTGTCGTATCATGTGCGTTTGGCGATCGAGCTGGGGGCGCCCTCGAATGCGGAATTCATCGTTGTCCCCTGGCTGCTGTTCCCAATCGCCCTGATCGTCTGGCAAATCGTGTTTCAGGTCTTCAACGTGTATGCGGTGGCACCAAAGTGGCTGCGCACCTCGGTGCTGCGCCGCCTGCTGCAGGCACACGCGCTCGCCACGCTGACATTCTGGGGTGTGCTGTACGTCAGCTACCGCGATTTTTCACGCTTGCAGTCGGTTTATTTCGTGATCGTGCTGATCGTAGTGATGGTGGTCGCGCGATTACTGTTTAACGCCATTCAGCCACTGTTCGGCGCGCGCAGGCGCAACAAACGCAATGTGTTGATTGTGGGCATCAACCGTTATGCGGCAGAAATTGGGCGGGTGATCCGTGATACCAGCTCGGAGGGATTGCATCTCGTCGGCTTTGTCCCCCATAAGGATGAAGCTGTCGCGCCCGACGCGGCACAGGTCTTGGGGGCATTCGAGTCGCTGCCCGATCTGGTTAGAGAATACGCCATCGACGAGGTGATCGTGTGCGACGAGTCGCACAGCCGCCGCTATCTGCACGACATCACCGACATGCTGCTGCCACTGCCAATGAATGTCAGATTGGCGCCCGACTATTCCGAGCTTGCTTATTTTCATGTCTCGGTCGAGGATTTTGGCGGCATTCCCATGATCAGCCTGCGTTACGATCTGCTGACGAGCGGACAGCGCTTCACCAAGCGCGTGTTCGACATCATCGGCGCGACCGTGCTGCTGACGCTGGCGCTACCGCTGCTGATCGTGCTGGCGATTGCCATCAGGCTGGACACACCTGGTCCGGTGTTTTTCCGGCAGCTGCGGGTCGGGGAGCGCGGCAAGCTGTTCACGATGTACAAATTGCGCACGATGGTATGGGATGCTGAGAGTAAAATCACCTACACCAAGCATTATAAACAGGCGGATGATCCGCGCGTGACTCGGACAGGGCGGGTGATGCGCCGCGCCAGCCTGGACGAAATCCCGCAGTTCTTCAACGTCCTGATCGGAGACATGACCCTGGTCGGTCCGCGTCCAGAGCTGCCTCAGGTGGTGCAGCTCTATTCACCCTGGCAGCGCAAACGCTTTGAAGTCCCGCAAGGGGTGACCGGATGGTGGCAGATCAACGGACGCGCCGATCTGCCCATGTACGAGCATGTCGAATACGATGTGTTCTACATCCGCAATTATTCGATCTGGCTCGATCTGCAAATCCTGGCGCGCACCCCGCTGGCGCTGCTGCGTGGTCGGGGGGCGTACTGAACCATGTCCGACAAAAAAGCGTCGATACTCGGTGTTTTGGTCGATGCGACGACCTACGAACAGGTCGTGAGCGCTGTGATCGACGCCGCCAAACAGGGGCGTGCGATGACGGTGGCAGCCGCTGCCGTTCACGCGATCATGGTCGCGGTACAGGACGCTCAGTTTCGCTATCGGCTCAATCGTTTCGATTTTGTCACGCCGGATGGTCAGCCAGTGCGCTGGGCGCTGCGATGGCTGCACGGGCTGCGCCTGCCCAGTCGTGTGTATGGTCCGACTCTGACACTGCATCTGTGCCGTGCCGCTGAAGACCAGGGCGTGCGTGTCTGTTTTTATGGCAGCCGACCTGAGACGCTGGCAGCACTGCGAGACAACCTGCAGCGGGATTTTCCGCGCCTCCAGATCGTCGCTACAGAGCCATCAGTGTTCCGCCGCCTGACAGAAGAAGAACAGCGCGCACTGTACGCAAGGATCACCGCGTCTCAGGCGCAGCTCGTCTTTGTCGGTCTGGGCTGTCCGCGCCAGGAAATATGGGCGTATGAAGCGCGCGATCGGCTGAATATGCCGATCGTGGCGGTCGGCGCTGCCTTTGACTTCATCAGCGGCAGCAAGCCGCAAGCGCCGGAATGGATGCAGAATCGCGGATTGGAATGGCTGTTTCGGCTGACCCATGAGCCTGGGCGTCTGTGGCGGCGTTACCTGCTCCTCAATCCGCTGTATCTGATCCTGCTGGCGCTGCAATATCTGAAGCTGAAAAATCACCCTGTGCAAGGAGAAGTAGTCGAACTGCCGCATCGCTATGGTTGATAAAGTGCGCGCAAAGGAATGGTGGTAGTCCATCCAGAAGAAAAGCAAAGATGAAAGATTGAACAGGAAGGCGCGAAGAATATCGCTCAATGCCTTGCTGGTGGACTATCAGAGCGCCCGATATTTTTTGGCTCGACACAGGTAGCGTCAACGCAATTGCTTTGCGCTATACTGTTAGGTACATTGGTTGAAATATTTTAATTCTTCCCACTACCCTTGAAATCGCGTTCGAGACTCATCGACGCTGTAATCGCGTTTATCGAGGACTGTTGATGACAAAATATCGTGTTATGTGGAATCGGCTGACCACACCGTCGGCGGCGCTGGACGATGCTGAAGATATGCGCAAGGCGCGACTGCTGGCAGCGCTGTCGCTGTCGCTCGCGGTCATTTTGGGGCTGGCTGGCGTGATCAGCATCTTTACGTCGATATTTTTTCCAGACCCGTCGATCTCACTCGGCATTGTCGGTACGCTGCTGATCGCTGCGACCTCACTCGGTTTCTGGCTGGCATATCGTTACAGCACGACGGCACGCTATCAGGTCGGCGCCTGGATCACGATCGTCACCATTTATGCTTTCCTGACCGGCTTTATGCTGGCATATTCGCTAATCAGCGCCAGCCTGGCGCTTGGCTATGCCGTTCCGGTGGTCGTGGCGACCATCTTCCTCACCTCGGCTGGCACCATTCGCGTATTCATCTGCACCGTGATTTTATCGACGATCATGCTGCCCGTGCAGGGTATCACAGTGGTCAATTTTGCCGTGTATTGGGCGATTATCCTGGTCGTTTCGATGCTGACGGTGCTGGTGGCGCTGCTGCGCGAGCAGGACCTGGTGCAGGTCAAGCGGCTGCGCGCGCTGGAAGCAGCCGAGGCAGAACGGCTGCGCCGCGAGCTGGAGCTGGCGCGCAAAGTGCAGATGTCGATGCTGCCGAAACAACTGCCGCAATTTGCCACACTCGATCTGGCTGCCTATTCGCAGCCGGCATTCGAGGCGAGCGGCGATTTTTACGATGTCTTTGAATTGCAACACGATCGGGGCGACGACGCGCTGCCCAGCCTGGGGATCGTCGTGTGCGATGTGGCAGGCAAAGGGGTGTCGGCGGCGTTGGTGATGGCAGCGACGCGCGCCGCTATCCGGGCTGAGGTCGAGCGCGTCATCTCACCCGCCGCTGTACTTGAAAAAGTCAATGAACTGCTGGCAGAGAGCCTGCCCAGTGAATTGTTCGTCACCACGTTCTACGGTGTGTACGACCCAACTGGGGGCAGCCTGCGCTATGCCAGCGCCGGACACCCACACCCCTTCTGGTGGCACGGCAACCAAGTCACCGAGCTGGAAAATTACGGCTTTCCATTGGGTCTGGTTTCCGGCAGCCAATACGAGGATGTCGAGGTCAGGCTGTCGCCCGGCGAGTCGATCTTCATCTATACCGATGGCTTGGTCGAGGCGCTCAACCCGCGCCGCGAGATGTACGGATTCGAGACCGCACAGCGCAACGTCGAGCTGCACGCACGCCAGAACAAGGGCGCCGATGCGCTGGTGCAGTCCGCCTTGCGCGATATGGAAGATTTTGTCGAAGGGGAACATCAGCAGGACGACGTGACTATCGTCGTGATGCAGGTCAGATAAAGTCAATCGGCGCGTCGAGCGCGTGCCTAGCTGAGGATGCTCATGCGTATCGAGTCTGTACTGAAATACATCCCGCCCGACCGACGAGGCAGTATCGCCCAGGGCGTACCGCTTGCCAGTGCCGCGCATGGCTCCGTTTTGTTTGCGGATATTTCCGGCTTCACCCCGCTGACCGAAACGCTGTCACGGACACTGGGAGCGCGTCTGGGTGCTGAAGAACTGACTCGACATCTCAATCATGTTTATGATGCGCTCGTTCACCAGGTCGATCAGTACGGCGGCAGCATTATCAGCTTCAGCGGCGATGCCATCACCTGTTGGTTCGACGGCGACTCGGGCGCGCGCGCTGCCACCACCTGTGCTATGGCGCTCCAGAGGGCGATGGCTGCTTTCGATCGGCTGGCGCTGCCCAATGGGGACAGCATTAGTCTCTCGCTCAAGGTGTCCGTCGCCAGCGGTGCAGTGCGCCGCTTTTTGGTCGGTGATCCCGATATGCTTGTACTCGATGTGCTGGCGGGTAAGACAATAGCCCGCATGGCGGATGGCGAACATATCGCGCAAAAAGGCGAAGTGATTGTCGATGAGCCGACAGCGGCGCTGTTGTCAGATAGCTGCACCATCGGGGAGTGGCGCGACGAACCCAGGACAGGGCAGCGTTTCGCCGCGATCAGCGCGTTGACGGAGGGCGCGGCGCCGACGCCCTGGGGATCGCGCGATCCTGAATTTTTTACGTTCGAGCAAGTGCGTTCCTGGATGATTCAGGCGCTGATCGATCGTGAAGACGAGTCGATGACCGAGTTAAGACCAGCGATGGCGGTGTTCCTGCGTTTCGACGGCATCGACTACGACAACGACTCCGATGCAGGCGTTAAACTCGACCGCTATATCCGTTGGGTACAAGGGGTGGTCGCGCGCTACGATGGGACATTGATGCAGCTCACGGTCGGCGATAAAGGCAGCTTTGTCTACATCGCCTTTGGCGCGCCGATCGCACATGAAAATGATGCGCGGCGTGGGGTATCGGCGGCACTGGAACTGCGTGACCTGCCAGCTGATCTTGCCTACATTCACTCGCTGCAGATCGGCATCAGTCAAGGGATGATGCGGACAGGCGCCTATGGGGGTGAGACGCGCCGTACCTATGGCGTCCTCGGAGACAATGTAAATCTGGCAGCCCGGTTGATGCAGCATGCGCCTTTAGGCGGCATTCTCGTCAGCGGTGCGGTACACAAGGCGCTTTCAGATGTATTTCGGTTCGATGTGCTGCCGCCGCTGCGGGTGAAAGGCAAGCAGGAACCGGTCGCCGTCGCGCGCTTGATCGGTAAAGCTGAAGAAAAGGCATCGATGTATGTGCGTCCACTGGTCGGTCGGTCTGCCGAGCTGAGTCGGCTGCTCGCCCGGCTCGCTCCGATCGCGGAAGGACAGCCGACTGGGTGTATCTGGGTGTATGGTGAGCCTGGCGTGGGCAAGAGTCACCTCGTTCATGAGGCGATGCAAAAAATGTTGTTGGGCGATCGGACGGGCAGCCTGAGCTTCGTCACCGATCAACTGGTACAACACTCGCTGCATCCCTTTGTGTCCGTGCTGGAGTGGCGCTTCAGACAGGATGGTGACAGCAGCGATGCGCAGCGAAAGGAACGCTTCCAGAACGAGATCGATACGCTCGCGGCGGGCTTGACGGAGCGCGGCGATCGTCTGGCACTGACAGCCGCGACGCAGCTCAACGAGATGCAGTCTTTTCTCGGTGCGCTGCTCGGTCTGCGCTGGAACGGCTCACCTTACGAAAACAGTGCTCCGAAACTGCGTTTCAATCAATCACTGCTCGCCATGACCGTGTGGATACAAGCGGAGAGCCTGTGCAAACCGTTGATCGTACACATTCAGGATGCGCAGTGGCTCGACGCCGACTCGCAGACCGTCATCGAAAGCTGGATCGTGAGCGCGGCGGAATTTCCGATCGCCCTGGTCATCGACAGCCGCCATTTTCTCGATCAGGATAGGATGCGCTACGGCAAAGCCGAACAGGCGCTCGTTCACCCGTTCCCGGTCGCCGAGCTTGAGGCATCCGGCATTGCCGAGCTGGCGGTGCTGGTGCTGAACGGCGCGATCAGCGAGCCAGTCTGTGATTATCTGATCCGCAAGGCGAATGGCAATCCCTTTTTTACGGAACAACTGGCGCTCGACCTGAGCGAACGCGGCTTGATCACCTGGAGCGATACCGGTCTGTGGATGCTCGATACCAGCGCGGCGGAGGATATCCCGATCACGCTCAACGGCGTGCTGATCGCACGCCTCGATCGACTGCTGATGCAGGTGCGGACAGTAGTACAGATCGCCTCGATTCTGGGGCAGGAATTCGACGTGTCGGTGCTGGCGCAGATGATCCGCGATGATCCCGAGGTCCGGCTGAAGGTGAAACAAGCGGAGGTCGAGATGATCTGGTTCGCCAGCAGCGAATTGGATTATCTGTTCCGTCATGCTTTACTGCGCGATGCCGCCTATTCGATGCAGCTCCAGGCGCGGCAGCGTGAGCTGCACGCGCTGGCAGGGTGGGCGATCGAGCAGGTTCATCAGGGCAATCTGGCACCCAAGTCGCCCGACCTGGCATTTCACTACGAAAAGGCAGCCGTCTACGAGCGCGCGATCATTTACCTGATCAAGTCGGCGCAGCATATGACCGGGCTGTATGCCAACCGTGAGGCAATCCTCTACTACCGCCGTGCGCTCGATATGGTGGAAAAAACGCTGCTGCCGCCCTTTGAAATCGCGCCGATTCATGAGGGGCTGGGCGATATCTACGATGTTTCCGGCGAATATCCGCTGTCTGTGACCCACTACGATCTCGCTTTGTTGTGCCTGGATAGCGAGCAAGCGTCGTGGCGTGCGACGCTGCAACGCAAGCGCGGGCAGGTGCTGCAAAAGTGGGGACGCTACGACGAGGCGACGACGGCTTTCGAGGCGGGGTTGGTCGAGCTGCAAGCCGATCTCGATCCCGATGAGGCGTCGCAAATCTATAGTGGCTTGAGTATGATCAATTATCGACAGGATAAGGTCGAGGATGCGACTGAATTGGCGACGCTGGCGCTAATCATGGCACAGATGCAGGAGGACAAGGGCAATCTCGCCTATGCCCACCAGATCCTCGGCATTCTGCATTGGAAGCGGGGCGATTACGAACAGGCACTCGAAGCCAATACGCACAGCCTGGCTTTATGGCAGGCGAGCGACAGCCAGCTCGGACAGGCAGCCGTGCAGAATAACCTCGGTCTGCTTTTGCGCAGCATGGGCGAGGTGCCTAAGGCGATCGGGCATTTCGAGCGCTGTCTGACCCTGTTCGAGCGCGTGGGTAATTTACATGGACTCGCGTGCGCCTACGACAATCTGGGGCAGATCTACAACGAACAGGGTGACGAATCGATGGCATTCGACTGCCTGGAAAAAGCGGTCGGTATCCTGGCAAAAATTGGGCTGACTGAAACACAGGTATTTACCAGTATGTGGCAATCCGGGACGTGGTGAGATGACCTATACAGGAGGCACTGCACTGTGGCAAACCGAACCGTCGAGCTGAAAATCCCGTGCGAAACAGGCTATGAAAAAGTGGCGATGCGGATGGCGTCCGATCTGGCAGAAAAGATGGGTTTCTCGCAGGAACGCGCGCAAGACCTGGAGATCGCCGTCGCGGAAGCGTGTATCAACGCCATGGAACACGGCAACCAATTTGATGTGTCCACAAAAATCTATGTCACGATGACAATTCACGAGGATCGACTGGCGATCGATGTCGTCGATGAGGGGCGCAGCGGTCGTCCGTCTACGCAGGTCGAGGCGCCCGATATGCAGGCACAGATCGACGGGTTGATTCCCCCCGGCGGTATGGGCTTGTTCGTGATCAAATCGCTGGTGGATGAAGCCGAATTCGTCGAACCCGATTTAGGAACAGGCAATCAATTTCGGATGGTCATTCATTTACAGCAGCCAGGACAACCAGGAGCATAAAATTATGAGCAGCGCGCTCAAGATCGTCTCACGCATGACCGACAAAGCCGCGGTGATCGAGCTGCATGGCGACGTGGACTCCAGCGGTGACGTGGCTGTCAAGCAGGCTTACCGCGATGCGGTCAGCAGCGGCGTATCGACTGTTCTGTTCAACATGGCAAAGACCGCCTATATCAATACATCGGGCATTTCCGTCCTGATCGCCGTCGTGATGGAGGCGAAGAAAGCCGGACACAAAATCCTGGTCTCCGGCGTCAGCCCGCATTATAAAAAAGTGTTCGACCTGGTGCGCTTTTCGACCTACGTCACCATGTTCGATACGGAAGAAGCGGCGCTCGCCGCACCCTAGTCGCTCGGCTGACGCTCCACAAAGGCGCGGATCGCCTCTGCCAATGCCGCCGGTTGTTCCAGCATGGGCGCGTGACCAGAATTTGGAAAGACCGCGAATATGGCGTTCGGAAAGGGCGCGGCGGACTGATCATAAAATGAAATAGGTTGCAGTGGATCGGCGTCGGCTTGCAGCAGCAGCACAGGCATGGTAGTGGTCGCTGCCAGTGCCGCCAATGTCACGCGATAATCCGGCGGCGTGTCCTGATAGTATTTCAGGATAGCCGCCGCAATACCGTCGTAACTGAATTCACGGCTGAGGCGCGCGATGTCGGCTTCACCGATCGGCTGCACCGTGACCGGACCCGGTACATTACTCATAAAAAAGCTGCTCGACGCGCCCGTGTACATCCGCCGAACAAAACCGTCGCCGTCACTCAACACCACCGAGCCGATCTGTGGCAGAGTCAGTAACGACTGAATTTGCCCGATCGCCGCATCGCTCACGGGCGTCTGCACGCGCACGAAGTGGGTCACACGGTCAGGGAAACGTCCAGCGACATAGCTGGCGACGATCGATCCCCACTCGTGGCTGACCAGGGTGAAGCGGTCGATCTCCAGCTCATCCATCAGGGCGATCAACTCGTTGGCGACGATTTCGGCGCTGTAGCTGCCCTCTGGCTGGTCTGAAAGCCCTAACCCCTTCAGATCGACGGCGATGGTGCGATAATCTGGACTCAAGACTGCCATCACACGATGCCAGGAAAACCATGCGCCCGGTATGCCATGTAAAAAGACGATCGGTTGTCCCGTACCCAGCTCGACATGGTGCCAGGTGAAGCCAGCCGCCTCCGTGAAATAATGCGCGTAGCTGCTGCCATCGATCACCTCGATCTCGTCGATCGGTCGAATCCGTACCGTACCCGGTACAGCGCTGTTGGATATGATCAACACGGCGGCGGCAGCGGCAATCAGGATGAAAAGCAGTACGATGACGAGGATAGGGCGTTTCATGAGGATTGATTGCCTTCCGCGTGTGCAGCCGCGAGGCGCGCTGACAACCAGGCGATATTGCGCGCTTTCTGTGCGTCGTTCAATTCATGGGCGGCGCGCGTAAAATAGCTGTGATCCTGCGCGAACTGCAACTGCGCGGCGAACCATTCGGTGTTGGTGTAGGTGCGGTCAAAGGTCGCCAGTTCTGTACGCAGAGCGATGTTTTTGTGCGGAAAGTCCGGCTGCCCCAGCACATCCAGATCGGCGTCCGCCAGGATCTGCTCGGACAGCGTGCGCGGCGTCTGTGGCAGGCGCGTCACCATGATCGCCGCGATCACGATGTCCACGTCGCTAACGCTGTAATGGAACGACGGCAGGACCTCGGCGGCAAAGGCTGCCGAGAACCGTTCGTGGTCGCGCATTTGCACCACATAGCCGAGGTCGTGCAGCCAGGCGGCGGTACGCAGCAGCAGCAGCGAGTCGGCGGACAGAGACTCCAGCGCCGCGAAGCGATCGACTGCCGGCATCACATCGTCGCGCGTGTGCGCCAGGGAATGATAGGTGAGCGCCGGGGACAATTCGCGTTCGAGCCGCTCGAAGGCATAGCGACGTACTGCCTCATAATCGGGTCGGCTCATAACGACTGTCTCGCTTCCAATGCCTGAATGCGCACGCGCAGATCGGCAACATCCCTGACACGCGCGCGCAGACTGCCTGTGATCACGCGCATGATGCCGCGCACTACCTCGATCCGATCTGCCATCAAATCGTAAAACGGCTCCTGATCGATCCGAAACAACAGCGTATCTTCCACCGCTGTCACCGAGGCGCTGCGCGGCTCGGGGTCGAGCAATGCCATTTCACCGACGACTTCGCGTTCAGCCCGGAAATTGAGTGTATTTTCGCCATCATGCACGCGCAGATTGCCACTGACGACGATATACATGCTGTTGCCGAGGTCGCCCTTGGCGAACAGAGTCGCGCCAGCGGCAAGCTCGACTTCTTCGACGAGTGCGGCAGTTTCCGCCAGTATATCGTCGGAGGTGCTGGCGAAGATGCTGACCGTTTTCAGAATGATCACTTTTTCGATGGTGGAAAGCATAGTGTGTATTTCTCCCGATTGCAGGCGGAACCGTCGTTGTGTGTCTTCAGGACGTTTTCACAGTGTTATGGGGTTTGACATCACAAAGGGACGTTATCCGTTTCTACGGCGCCTTTTTCCAGAGCGCGCTCCTGTTCTCGCAGCACCGATACATCGCGGACGCGCGTGCGCAGCGTGCCGATGAGTACGCGCAGCATCCCGCGCACCACCTCGATCCGCTCCGCCATGAGATCGTAGAACAGCCCCTGGTCGAGACGCAGCAGCTGGCTGTCGGCGGTCGCCATCACCGAAGCGATACGCGGCTCTGGATCGAGTAGCGCCATTTCGCCAAAGACATCGCCTTCCCGCCGCTCGTCGAGGGTGAAATCCCCATCGTACACGCGCATGACGCCGCTGGAAATGATATACAGACTGCTGCCCATGTCGCCTTTCTCGAACAAGACCTCCCCGGCTGTCAGCGTGATCGGCTGCAGCAAGCCGGCTACCTGCGCCAGCACTGCGTCGGGCGTATCTGCGAAGATACCGACCCGTTTCAACAGGATCACATGTTCGATCAGGCTGGTATCAGTATGCTGGAACGCGCGATGCCCCACCAACTGGCTGGTATAGGTGGCACAGGTGCGAATCCAATCATGCGGATAGCTCACCAACGTATCGAGCCAATCGTTCGGTGTGAGCGTCGGCACAGCAGCGGTCGGGGCGAGTCGTTTGAGTCGGTCTTTGGTTGGCAGCGTCTCCCATAAGGCGAGAATGCTCTGGCGCAAATCAGCCGGGAGGCTGGTTTCGATCACCTCCAGGGCAAAGTTGTGCTGCGCGGCTGAACCGTACAGGAGTGCCTCGCGCGCCTGTAAAATCGCCTGTGTCGAAAAGATGAAACTGAGCATGATCAGCGCATTGTCACGCAGGCGCTCGAAATCCCGCCATAATCCGCTGCGCAGCAATCCGGCAGCGTCCAGCGTGCCAAGCGCGTCGTGGGCGGCGAGAGCGGTCGCTGCCTGTGCTACCTCCGCCTGTACCTGTGCCAGCACGCGATCCGGTGATGCCGGGTGATAGCTCTTGCTGCGCAGGCACGACAACACCTGGCTGCGCATCGGCAGATCGACGGTGTTCAACTGAGTTTCCAGCAGCGCGGTCGCGTCAGGGTGATCGATCCGCCCACAGGCGCGCAGCAGCATCAGGCGCACGACGTAAGCCGTTTCTGGCTGTGCGACAACATTCTGTATGTGCGGCAGGCTGTCCGCGCCCCCTTCCACGAATGCCTCAAACGCCGCCCCTCTGGTTTCCGGGTGCAGCAGACCCTCGGTGACACCCGCCCACAAATGCGGATGGCGGATTTTGCCAGCCGCCGCCAGCGCCGTGATTCGCACCTGTGGGTCGATGTCGCTCATCAGGCGCAGGATCGGCTGATAGTAATTGCGGATGCCGACCGCACCAAAGACCTGCGCCGCTGTCTGTCGATCGATGGCGCTGGGCGAGTCGAGCAGGGATAGCAACTTTTCACCTGCGCGAATGACACCATCCAGTCTGCCTGTGCGCATCAGGGCGATCATGGCGCCTCGCCGTAATGTGGGGTCGTGCAATGCGGCGACAACGCGCTCGAAATCGACCTCTTCGCCCAGCGCGGAGAGCGTGTGCAGCGACTTTTCGCGCACGGACGGATCGGCGTCGGTTTCAAGCAGCCGCCGCACTTCAGGTAAGGCTGTCCGCAGTTCACGCTTTTCTACGAGGGTGAGTGCTTGCAGCCGCACGAGAGACGTGGGATTGTTGAACAGCGGCACCAGATTGGTCACCAGCGCTGGATCATCTGTGTCGTCCAGCAGATCGAGTGCGTAAAGGACGGCTTCAGGATAGGGGCTGTGCAGCGTCTCGCGCAGCAGCGCCATGCTGGAAGCATCGACGATCAAGCCTTCTTCACGAAAAGCGCGCCGCTTCAAGGCACCTGCCAGGGTGAGCGGGTAGAGGCGCGTGAGCAGCCGGATGCGCCAGCTCCAGATGATCAAGGCGCCGATTACCAGAACCACCTGCAGGCGGTAGTCCAAGCCAAGTACTTGCAGCACGATCAGCAGAAAGCCGACGACCGCGACCGCGATCGGCTCGATGAACCCCTCGATCAGGGCATTCAGTCGCGCTCGTACTGCCGCTGCCAGCACTTGAAACGCGACACGGCTCCCGGCGTAATCGAGCGAAAAGAAAAAGCCGACCATCACCGTGCGCATGATGACCGCCAGCGCAAACAAAATGGTGATGTCGGCGTCGAGCAGCACCGCAATGCTGACGACTGACACACCTGCCAGCGCCAAGGCTGGGGCGATATACAGGGTCATCTGCAAACCAAAGCGCTTGACAATCGGACCGACAGCGAACAGATTCAACAGCAGCGCGCTCATGCCCGCCAGCGCGGTTGTCGTGCCGATGGCTTGTGCCAGCGACTCGGTATCGAGAAAATTGCGCGCGCTGATCTCGTAGAACAGGTTGTTGATCAGAAACATCACCAGCACCATGCCCGTAATGATACCGATGATGGCGCGCACGAACGGCAGCTCCCAGATACGCTCCTGTTTTCCGTGTACCAGCGTGGATGATGATGCGGGCAACGGCGCGTCATGCTGGAGATGCCGGGTGAGATGATTGACGATACCGAGCGCGACCACCAGCGCGATCAGCGCCAGCACGATCAGACTGACCGCGCCAAAGGCGCCGACGAGCGCGGACGCCAGCAGACCTGTCAGCGCCGCCGCCGACCAGCGTCCGGCGTTGATCAAGCCATACTGTCCCTTGCTTTGACGCAGCGTGAGGATGCTGCCGGCGAGATTCCAGACGACGACGTTGGACAGGTTGATGAGGGTGTAGCTCCATACAGGGAGGAGGAAGATCAGCCATTCTCCGGGATTGACGATCAGCCCGATCACACAGGCGATCGTCACCACGATAGCGAGGCAGGTCGCCAGCAGCAGCAGTCGGCGCAGCGGCATCAGCCGCTCGAAACGCAGATAGCCTGTTCCTAAAAGCGACAGCATGACCGCAATGCCGATATAAGTCAGCGGCAGCCTGTCGGCACCGATAACCCTGATGAACAGCATGTAGGCGGCGGTGTCGGTCGCTACGTAGGCGATGCCAAAGGAGAAATAGAGCGCGAACAACAGCCTGACTGAGCGTCGATTGTCGGGGGCGGCGGTGAGCATCGTCGAGCCTTTTTTAGGTTGCTTCGTTCACAGCGTGTCCATCGATGCTGCAGGCTGTCTTAGCACGGGCGCGACGATCATGACTTTATCAGATAGTAATCACGCCGTCGTTGATCAGCCACTGCACCGACTCGATCACCGCTTCCAGTGAAGTATAGCGTGGTTGATAGCCCAATAAATGCTGAGCTTTGGCGATGCTGCCATTTGGACTGTGCGCGATGTGATCCCAGGTCATCGACCAATCGCGCTCTGGCACACGCTGGCAAAATGTCTCCCAACTGACAAAGCTCAGATTTGCCGACCTGCCAAAGTAGTGAGCGATCGACTCGGCATAGCCGCGCAGCGTCAGCGCAGCCGGAGATACCACATGGAATGACTCGCCTACACTGACACTCCACGATTGGATGGCGCGCATGAAAGCCTGCGCTACATCGTCTCCATGCACATGATGCACGGTCTCCATGCCGATATGAGGCAGCAGCAGTTCTGTGCCTGATGCCAGTTTTACAAATACATCCAGGTTGACGTTGCCCTGCGGATTGACCGGGTTGTGTCCGGGACCAACGATATGCCCCGGATGCAGCACGGTAGCGGGAAAGGCATCGCGCCGCGCCCGATCGAGCAGATAGGCTTCAACAGCGGCTTTTTGTCCGCCGTAATCTTCGAGCAGATAGGGATCGACATCGGTCACAGACAGCTCGTACCTGGGGAATGGGTGGCGCGCCATATCTTCTGTGACCGGATGCTGCACCGGATAGCCATGCACCCACATCGTGCCACAATGCAGAAAATGCCCGACTTTTCCGACAAGCGCCTCGACGATCTGAGCAGCACTCTCCAGCGTGAAGCACACCATGTCGATGACGATATCCGGTTTGAGCGCCGCGACCTGCGCGCCAAAGGTGCCCGCTTGTTCGGCTTGTCGGCGGTCGATCGTGACGGATTGCACCGCGCTCCATGCGGCATGGGGGAGATAGGGTTTACTTTGTCCCCGTGTGATATTGACGACCTGGTAACCCGCCTCGACCAGACGTGGCACCAGATAGGTGCCGACGTGTCCACTACCGCCGATGATGACGACGCGCATAATATGCTCCTGGTAGTCCATCGAGAAAGAAAACAAAGAAACAAAGATTAACCAGCCATCTAGCAGGAAGACACCTTGTCGTTACAATATGTGGGATAACATTCTGAGTATACCGAACGCGGCGCCGATCACGCCCGCGTGCAAGCCCAGCTGCGCCAGCACAATATGGACTTCGGCTGCGTGTTCAGCATAGTGCTGCTGCTGTATCGTCGCATGGAGCGCGGGCAACAGGAAGGTATGACTCTGCATCACTCCGCCGCCCAATACCACCATTTCCGGCGCCAGCGTGTTGATCAGATTGGCGATGCCTACCCCGATGTACATGCCCGTTTCATGCAGCAGCTCGATCGCCAGAGCGTCGCCGCGCTGTGCGGCTGCGCCCACCATCCGCGCGGTGATCGTTTCCGGCTGACCCGCCGCCTCAGCCCACAATGGACTGTCTGGTGTGACGCGCGTCTGCGCGCGTGTGGCGATCGCTGGACCAGAAGCGTACATCTCCCAACAGCCCTGGCGACCGCAATAACACGGGATACCGTCTAATGCGATCGCATGGTGCCCGACCTCGCCCGCCAATCCCCGCCGCCCCTGGTACAGGCGTCCGTCCAGGATGAGTCCGCTGCCTATGCCGGTACTGATCGTCAGGTAGATCATATGCTGCGTGCCGCGACCTGCCCCAATCTGGTGTTCACCCAATGCGGCGGCATGAGCATCGTTCAGGAGCAGCACGGGTTTATCAAAGGCAGCAGCCAGCATTGGCACAATTGGGAGATCGTCCCAACCGGGCAGGGTGAACGGATTTTGAATCAATCCGCGTGCGATGTCGAGCGGGCCGGTACAGCCGACGCCGATCCCGGCGATCGCGTCCCATCCGACCGGAGCGCGCTGCACCACACGGTCGATACAGGCGAGCAGACGCCGCATCCCGTCGTCGGCGCCCTGGATCGACAAGGTGGCGATCGTCTCGTGTGCGACGACCGCCCCGTCTGACGCCTGCACGACGGCGGCGCTCATATTCGTCCCGCCAATATCGACTCCAACGGCGAATGATTGACCCGCTGTCATGCCATCACCCCTTCACCGCGCCGGAGGTCAAGCCGCTGACGATGAAGCGCTGAAAGATCAGCACCAGCAAGACCGGCGGGATCAGGGCGAGCATGGCGGCTGCCGACTGAGCAGGATAATCGGCGGCGTTGCGTCCGGTGAATTCCGCCAGCGCGACCGGAACGGTCTTGGCGATCGGCGTGCTGGTGAACAGCAGGGCATAGAAAAATTCGTCCCACGAGAGCAGAAACGCGAATACCCCTGCCGCCACCAATCCCGGTGCGGAAATCGGCAGGATGATGCGCCACAGCACGCCAAAGCGTGAGCAGCCATCGACCCGCGCCGCGTCTTCAAGTTCGCGCGGGATCGACTCGAAGAACGTCACCATGATGTAGATGACGAACGGCAGGGTGAAGCTCAGATAAACCAGTATGAGCGCTGTGGTGCTGTTCAGGAGCGACGCATCGCGCAGGATCACGTACAGAGGGATGACCAGTGAAATGGCGGGCAGCATTCGCACACTGAGATACAGATACAATCCCGTCTGCCGAAACGGAAATGTCAGTCTGGCAAAGGCGTATGCGGCAATCGAGCCAAAAACCAGGCTGATCAGGGTGACGATACTGGCGACATAGATGCTGTTGCCCAGTGCAAAGCGAAAATCGGTCGATGCCCGCGATGCCGCTTCAGTCGGGGCGAGAATATCGATGTAATTTTGCAGCGTCGGCTCTTGTGGAAACCAGTGTGGCGGCACATTCAGCAGCTCGGCGCGCGTCGAAATGCTGGAGACGAACAGCCAGTAGAGCGGTGCAAAAATGGCGAACAGCAGCGCCGCCATGCACAGGTAGAGCAGCATCCGCCCAACCGCGTAACCCAATCGATTCGTCATATGCTGTCCTCGGCTGTCTGAGTCATCGTGTTAATCGTTTTTCGAATACAGCAGTCGCACGTAGACGAATGCCAGAAACAATGTAAATGCCGACACCAGAAACGACAGCGCCGAGCCTTCGCCCACTTTGAGATCGCTGAACGTCTTTTGGTAGGTCAGGTACGAGATCACCATCGTGCCGTTGACGGGTCCGCCGCGCGTCATGATGTAAATGAGGTCGAAGACGCGGAATGCCTCGACCGAGCGGATCACCAGCACCACCAGAATGGCGGGACGCAGCAGCGGCAGCGTGATATGAATAAAGCGCTGCCAGCCACTCGCGCCGTCGATACCAGCCGCTTCATATAAATCTTCAGGCAAGCTCACCAGCGCCGCGGAGATGAGCAGTACCACAAAGGGCACGCTGTGCCAGACGTCGGCAAGGATGACCAGATTCATCGCCCTCATTGGATCGACCAACCAGGGCACATAGCGATCGATCACGCCCAGTTGCAGCAGCAGTCCGTTCAGGGCGCCGTAATCCGCCGCATAAATCCAGCGCCACATCGCGCCCGTGACGATAGTGGGCACTGCCCAGGGGATCAGAATCGCCACGCGCAAAAAACGCCAGCCGAAGAGCTTGCGTTTTTGCTCGATCAGCAGCGCGATCGCAATGCCCAGGACGAGTTCGATTCCGACCGAGACGAAAGTGAAATAACTGGTGCGGGCGATCGAATTCCAGAATGCCGCGTCGCGCAGGAAGCTTTGATAGTGTTCAAAGAGGATGAAGTCGGCGCGATTCAGTCGAGCGAGGTTGGCATCGTAAAAGCTGTAGACGATCGTCGTCACCAACGGGACAAAAATCAAACCGATCGTGAGGACCAGCGCAGGCAGGATCAGCCAGAATGCCAGCCGCCGTTCGCCAAACGCTAAACCGCTCGTGCGACTTTGGCTCGCTCCAGCGTTCACTCTGTCTCTCCAGGGGCTATGTCGTCACGACGATGGGTTTATATGCTCGGTACAGAGGCGGACGCACGCCATCGATGACGTGCGTCCGTCTTATTTACTGATAGTCCTGGGCAACCTCTATGATTTGAGCGGCAGCATCGTCGAGCGCTTCCTGTGGCGAACGCGCCCCCGTCAGGGCTTCCTGAATTGCCAGCTGCAAAATGCGCGACGCTTCGGGATAATAAGGCACTTTCGGACGCACATGCGACCAGGGGAATTGTTCAGCGAACATCGGCACGGTCACCGGATTTGCCTCCAGCAGCGCCGGATCGTCAAAGGCAGTTTCCCAGGTGGGCAGCTGCAGCGCGGAAAACTCGATCTGAATCTCTTCGCTGGTCAGATACGACAGGAAATTCCATGCCGCATCCTGCTTTTGCGATCCCGCCGTGACCGCAAATCCCATCGAGCCATTGTTGGTCGAGCTTTCAATGCCTGCCTCCAGCGCCGACTCGAACACGGGCATCAGACTGATCCCGATCTCGCCAGCCACCTGAGACTCGGTGGGGTCTTGTGCCAGGTTGTACATGTAGAGCCAGTTGATCGCAAAGGCGGCATTGCCCGCCGAAAATACGTTGCGGACATCTTCTTCTGCCGAGGTGATCGACGCCGGATTGATCAAGCCTTCATTGACCTGATCGACCATCCATTGCAGCGTGGCGACGCCGGTGGCGTCGTTGAAGGCAGGCATATTGTCTTCGTCGAGAAAGCGCCCGCCGTTGCCGTAGAGCAGTGTGACAAAATCGGGAATGACTGCCTCGACCTGTGCCCACGACCAGATCATCGGGTATTCGACGCCGTTCGCCTGGATCGCGCGCGACATGTCAGCGACTTGTTCCCAGGTGCGCGGTGGCGCGTCGAAGCCTGCTTCTGCCAGCAGAGTCGTGTTGTAGTAGAAGTATTTCTGATCGAGCAGGAAAGGAAGCCCGTACACGACCTCGTTGACGGTGGTGATGTCCCACGCTGCCTCGAAAATGCCGTCGCGCATTTCTGGAGTGATGCGATCCGACACATCCAGCACCCATCCGGCATCCGCAAAGGCGGCATACCAGATGTCATCGACGAGGATGATGTCGAACGCCGGTGGATTGCTCGATACCGAGGTGACGATGGTGTCGTACAGCCCGTCGTACAGGACAAACTGCAATTCCACCTGCACGCCTGGATTGGCTGCCTCGAAGCGATCGGCGATTTCGCCCATATCTTCCGGCGTCATCCCGGCCTGATCCATCGCCAGCACGTTGAGGACGACCTGATCCTGCGCGGAGATGGTGCTGCCGAACAGCATGAAAGCGAGTACGAGTGCGATGATGAGTCTGAGTTTCATCGTGCAAACCTGCCTTTAGATAGCACCGCTGAACGAAAAAGTGAAACCTGCGATCAGAATGCTGCGCACTGTAGCGGGCGCCCTGTTCGCCTATTCCTGAACCGTGACCTTGCTGATGTAACGGAACTGTCCAGCGGTATACCCACGCCGGACGGACAGCTCGGCGCAAAATAACTGCACCGGGATAATTTCGGGGAGTGGCAGCAGCTCTGGCGTACAGGCGGGCATGGCGACCCAGGTGGTATCGGGGAGCGATTCATCTTCACCACTGACGATGACCAGCTTCCCGCCATGCCCGACGATCGCCTGCGCCAGGCGGAGGTTGAGCACGTGGGTGCTGCGTCCGCCCATGAACAACATGCCCGTAAAACGCGCATCGACCAATTCCAGCGGACCGTGCCGAAATTGTCCGGCATTCATACTTTCCGTCGGCATTTTGATCGACTCTTTCGAGATCAGCGCGGCGGTATTTGCGGATGCCATTGAATGCCCGCGCGCCAGATATTCGATGAAGGCACTCGCCGTCCATGCGTCCGCCAGTGCGGACATTTGCTCGTGCCAACCGCGCATCCGCACAGCAATATCGTCCACCACCGACGTGATGGCATCGGCGGCGGCGGTCAGCGGGTCGCGCAGGATCGCGCTGGTCAGGAGATGCAAAATCGCCAGTGTGCAGGTGTAGGTCTTGGTCGAGACGGTCGCCTCGGCACCTGCCTGCATCAGCAGAGTCGCCTGGCTGCGTCGCTGGAGTGGACTATCAGGTGTATTAGTTATGCCTAATACTGTGATCTGCCGTTCCTCTGCTAGATCGAGCAGCGGCGTGATCTCCGCCGAACGTCCTGACTGGGAGATCGCTACCAACAATGTGGAGGAAGTCAGCAGCATCGACTGATAATGCAGCAGCTCCGAAGCCTCGATGACACGCGCGTCGATTCCGTGTGCCAGCAGCCGCAGCAGCGAGGGATACACGGCGGAACACGAGCTGCCCATGCCTGTGAAGATCAGTGTGCGGAAAGTGCCGTTTTGCACCTGATCCAGCAGCGGACGCAGCGCGACGATCTGTCCCTCGACCGCACGCAGCGTCGCGTGCAGCGCATCGGGCTGGCTGTAGATCTCAGCGATAAAGCCGCTCATGCTTTCTCATCCAATTCCGTCAGGATGCGCTGACGTCCGATATAGATCGGGAAGCGATCGCCGGGGTAGACCGAGTCTACCGCTTCGATCAGCTCGAATGCCTCGGTGAAGGTCAGGCGATGCGCCACCAGCACTGCCTGACCTGTCGGGATGTCCAGCCACTTACATTCGGCGTCGGTGGCTAAACGTGCCTCCATCTCCGCTTCCGCCCAGGCGGGATAGACGTTGTAGCGCCCTCGTATCACGGCGAACAAGGACTGACCCTCAAAATCTTCCTGATCGAGATTGGGAAGGAGATGGAGGTTGAGCGAAGCATATTCCACAGCCACAGGCTGTCCGTTAGCGAGGCGCACCCGGTTCAACTGCAAGACTGGATCGCCTGCCGCGATCTGGAAGCGCTGGGCGACGCTCTTGGAGGCATCGACGCGCTGATGCAGGATGATTTTCGAGCTCGGTTGGAATCCGCGCTGCAGCAGCTCATCCGAAAAACTCATCAACCCAGACGCCTGGCGGATTTGCGGACGGGCAAGAAATGTCCCTTTGCCCTGCACCCGATAGGCTACACCGCGCTTGACCAGTTCGTCGATCGCCTGGCGCGCCGTGAGACGACTGACCTGGTGCTGTTCTGCCAGGTCGCGTTCGGACGGCAGTTGTTCACCATAGGTCAGACCGTCCGCCTGCACGGTCTGCACGATCGTCTGCGCGATCTGCACGTAGATAGGGACAAAACTGTGTCGGTTGATCATGTGGACAGTATAGTTGCAGCTCAACTGGTTGTCAAGTGGACTAGACCAGCGGCGATGATTGGCAGCTCAAAAAATCGACTTGACAAGGGTAATACAGATAGGTTATGCTCTTGATTAAGCGGTTTATCAAAAACGGTCGGGTTCGATGAAAAAAGAAAAACAGCATCGTATCGCTGATGTTGCCAGACGTGCGGGTGTCTCGGAGGCGACGGTATCGGTGGTCGTCAACAACCGCGTCGGCAAGAGCATCCGTGTGAGCGATGAGACGCAGCAGCGGGTGTGGGACGCTGTGCGTGATCTGGGGTATGTCCCCAATCCATCGGCGCGCAACCTGGCGCGTGGGCGCAACAACCTGATCGCGGTGTTCTCCTTCGAGTCGATATTTCCGCTCGACTCGCGCAATTTTTATTATCCGTTCCTGATCGGCATCGAGGAAGAAGCTGCCACGCAAGGCTATGACCTGCTGCTGATCACCGCCGCCAGCGATCCGACCATGCGCGGACACATCTATCACAACGGTTCCAATCGTCTCCAGCTTGCCGACGGCGCCGTGCTGCTCGGTCATGCCGCTGATCAGAGCGAGGTCACGCGGCTGCTGTCGAGTGCATTTCCGTTCGTGTATGTCGGACGACGCGAGTCGCCGAACGATGACATCTCGTATGCGGCGGGCGATTACGTCAGCGCCACGCGACAACTCATCGAATATCTGTTTGCCCATCAGCACCAGCGGCTCGCATATCTGGCACCGCCCGTGCAAACCGAAGCCAGCCGGGATCGCTATCGGGGTTTCGTAGAGGCGCACGCACAGCGCGGCATAGCGATCGACCCCAACCTGTCTTGGTATGGGGGAGTGGACACGTTCACGACTGAGACGTTCACTCACCTCGTCGGATTAGGTGCGACCGCCTTTGTCGCTGAAAACGATCAAATCGCACTGCGCGTGCTGGATGAAGCCAAAACCGCCGCGTTGCGCTGCCCCGAAGATTTTTCCCTGGTTGTCCTCGGCGATCCGCTCACCATCGTCGAAAACGACACCCACTGGACGACCTATAAGATTCCCCGCCGCGAGATGGGACGTGAAGCCGTCCGTCTGCTCGTGACGATCCTGTCAGGTACGTCGGAATTGCCGCGACCGTACCGTACCGTTTTACCCTGCCAGTTTATCCCTGGCAGCACTGTTTCGGTTGCCAAAAAGGAATAACGCATTCCTTTTTTTGAGTTGATTAAGCGCTTTAGCAACAGCGCACCTGTAAATAACTGAACGGGTCTATGAAAGGGTTTCGCTCATGTTTGTTCGTAAATCGCTGTTCGTTCTTACACTCATCTCACTCGCTGTTTTGACTGTATTTGGCGTCTCGGCGCAGGATACACCGGTCACACTCCGTTACACGCTCTGGATCGGGGCGGACAGCCCGCAGGTCGCGCTCTTCAATGAACTGGCTGCCGCCTACACCGCTGAACATCCCAATGTCACGGTGACGTTTGAATCGATTCCGTTCGGCGATTATCAGAGCGTCGTCACCTTGCAGCTTGCCGGGAACGATCCGCCGGATGCGGGCTGGATTGTGGAGGGGGCGGCACGCTCGTGGGTCGAGTCTGGCGTGCTATCGGACTTAGCTCCCGCATTACAGGGTGACGCGGATTACAATTTCGACGATTTCAGTGCCTCCACGCTCGGCTTGTGGACAGAAGGCGACGCGGTTTACGGTGTTCCCTTCTCGACATCACCATTCATCGTGTTGTACAACCAGGATTTGTTTGTAGAGGCAGGCGTGCCGACGCCGGAAGAATTGATCGCCTCAGGGGAATGGACGTGGGAGAATCTGGCAGCTTCTGCAAAAGCGATCGCCGATGCGACCGACTCCTATGGACTTCAGAGCAACGACGCGGCGCTCTACACGGGCAATTTCTGGGCGACTCTGATCCCGATCATGCGCGGCTTTGGGGGCGATGCCTGGTCGAGCGACAATGCCTGCCAGTTCAACACGCCGGAGTCGGTGGCGGGCTTGCAGTTCATTCACGACATGATCTTCGTCGATGAAAGCATGGTGCCTCCCGGCGCCGAGGTCGATTTCTTCGCCGGTGCCGCCGGGATGACGATCGGGCAGTTGAGCCGCGTCAACCGTCTGGCAACTGCCGAATTTGCATGGAGCATCGCGCCGCTGCCGGAAGGGGATGGCGGTTATCAATCGGTCGTCGGGCAGGCGGCAATGGTCGTATTCAACAACAGTCAAAACCGCGAAGCGGCGATCGATTTCGTCCGCTTTCTGACGACGGAAGAAAATGTCGCTCGGATCGCCCAATTCTTTCCGCCCGCCCGTGAGAGCGTCCTGACCTCCGAGGCGCTGCTGCAAGCTAACCCGCTCGTCCCCGCCGCGCTGATGCAAACCGCCGTGATCGACGCCATTCAACAAGGGCGCGTGCTGCCATCGAGCGCGCAATTCCCGCGTATCGAGCTGTTGGTGCGTCCGGCGCTGGACGAGCTGTGGGTCGCGGGTGCCGACGTGCAAGCGGTGACCGACAGCATTTGTGAACAGATCAGCCCGCTGCTGGCGCGATAACGTTTCGACAAATGTTTGTGTTGGGGCATCGCCGCGCAATCAGCGTTTCGATGCCCCCCATTGTGTGATCGAGAATCGAGGTCGAAATGCAGTCTTCCGCTGTTGTACGCCGACAAATGAGTCTGGCACGTAAAGATGAACTGATTGGCTACCTGTTCGTCGCCCCACAAATGATCGGTTTCCTGCTGTTCGTGCTGGGACCAATCGTGGCTGTATTTTTGTTCAGCACACAGGAGCGGAATCTGCTTAGCGGGGTGGTCAACCCGGTTGCATTCGCAAATTTCGATACCATGCTGCAAAGTGACCGCTTGTTTCCAAAGGTGCTGGGCAACAGCCTGGCATTCACGCTGGGACTCGTCCCGCTCAATCTGCTGCTGTCGCTGACGTTAGCGGTGCTGCTCACGCGCAAGCTGCGCGGGACGCTGTTCTTTCGCACCTTGTTTTTCGCCCCGGTGATCACCTCGACGGTCGCCTGGGCGATCGTCTGGCGCTTTCTACTCCAGGGTGAGCAGGGAATCAATCAACTGCTGGACGGTGTCGGCATCGACGGACCCAACTGGCTGCGTGAACCCGGCTGGGCGATGGCGTCAGTGATCGTGACGCGGGTCCTCAAGACGGCGGGCTTGAACATGATCATCTTTATGTCCGCTATTCAGAATATCCCACGTGAGTACGACGAAGCCGCCAGTGTCGATGGTGCCAACGCCCGTCAGGTCTTCTTTCGAATCACCCTGCCTCAGCTCGCCCCGACAATCTTGGTGGCGCTGGTGCTGACGATCATCGGCTCGTTACAGGTGTTCGATCACATTTTACTTATGACCAATGGCGGCCCCGCCAACAGCACGGCGGTATTGATTTATTACATCTGGTTTCAGGCATTTCGTGTCTTCGACATCGGCTATGCCAGCGCCCTGGCAGTCGTCCTGTTTCTCATTGTCCTGACCGCGACGGCAGTGCAGTGGCTGCTGCGACAGAGGTTTATCTACAATGAACGTTAGCACCTATCCCGCACCGCTATCTGAACCCTTGAAATCTCCTGCCGACTCCGTTTCGGCGTTCATCTACAGGTATGGCAATAAACTGCTGTTGTACCTGCTGTTGATCGCGCTCAGTATCCCGTTTTTATTCCCATTCTGGTGGATGATCACCAGCGCGTTCAAGCCAGCCAACGACATTTTCGCCTATCCACTGACCCTGCTGCCGCAGACATGGCGTTTCGAGAATTTCGTCGAGGTGTTTACCTTTCAACCATTCGCGCGGCATTATTTCAACAGTCTGTATATTGCCGTCCTGGTGACACTGGGCACACTCGTCATTTCCTCGCTATCCGGCTATGCCTTCGCGCGCATTCGCTTTCGGGGTAGCGGACTGTTCTTTCTGCTGCTGCTGAGTGCCCTGATGATGCCGACCGAGGTCACCATCATCCCCAATTACACGCTGATGCAGATATTGCGGCTGACCGATACCCATATTCCGCTGATCATTCTGCCGATTTTAGGGGGGAATGGTATCGTCGCCTGTTTCCTCATGCGTCAGTATTTTCTCGGTATTCCGCAAGACCTCGAAGAAGCCGGCTTTCTCGATGGACTGACGCGCTGGGGTATTTTCTGGCGGATTGCGATGCCAATCGCGCGTCCAGCGCTCATTTCTGTGACCATCCTCACGTTCCTCTACAGTTGGAACGCCTTTCTTGAGCCGCTTGTCTTCATCAGCAACAGTGATTTGTACACGCTGCCGCTGTCGCTGCGCAGTATCACCGATGAATACGGTCAGGCAATGTGGAACATTCAACTGGCTGCAACGGTGCTGACCGTGCTGCCGGTGCTGGTGATCTATGCGATCGCGCAGCGGCACGTCGTCGAAAGTTTTGCTTTGTCGGGAAGCAAGGGTTAGCGCATTCGCGCCTGTGAAGAGGAACAAGATGCAGGAAAAACAGACACAAATTCTGATTGTCGGGGGTGGCACGGGTGGGGTGGCGGCGGCACTGGCAGCACTGCGCCTGGGTGCCCGTGTGATCCTGACGGAGGAGACGGATTGGATCGGTGGACAGCTCACTGCCCAGGCGGTGCCACCCGATGAGAATCCCTGGATCGATCGGCGTCAGACGGGCTGCACCGCGAGCTACCGCCAATTCCGCGAGGGTGTGCGCGCCTACTACCGACGTAACACCCCTCTGCAATCGGAGGTGTCGAGCGACCCTTTTTTCAATCCCGGACAGGGCAACGTCAGTCCATTGTGTCACGAGCCGCGTATTGGACTGGCAGTGCTGGTTGAAATGCTGGCGCCCTATGTCTCGAACGGTCAGCTTGAAATACACCTGTCTGTGAAGCCGATCGCGGCAGAGACAGACGGCGATCGCGTGCTGTCGGTCACGCTGCAATCGATCGATGACGATCAGAAAATGGTGATCCAGGCGCCTTACATTATCGATGCGACCGAGCTGGGCGACCTGCTCGAACTGGCGGGCGTCGAGCATGTCATCGGCGCGGAAAGTCAGGCGCAAACAGGAGAGCCGAGCGCACTGCCCGGCGCGCCTGATCCGCTGGATCAGCAGGCGCACAGCTGGGTCTTCATCGTGAGTTATCATCCCGATGAAAATCACACCATCGCCAAGCCAGCCCAATACGACTTCTGGCGCGATTATCAGGCGGATTTCTGGTCAGGCAAATTGCTCAGTTGGACGACTTCCGATCCGATGACGCTCAATCCTGTGACGCGCCCGATCTTCATCGAAGACACAGACGCGCCTCACGGCACCGATCTGTGGCATTTCCGCCGTATTCTCTACCGTAAATTTTATCCCGACGGCTATCACAACAGCGATGCGGTGGTCGTCAACTGGCCTCAGATCGATTACTGGCTGGGTCCATTGGTGGGGGTCGCCCCAGATGACGCGGCACGCCATTTGCAGGGTTCGCGCGCGCTGAGTCTGTCGATGTTGTACTGGATGCAGACGGAGGCACCCCGTCCCGATGGGGGCTGTGGCTACCCTGGCTTGCGTTTGCGTGGCGACCTGACTGGCACGAGTGACGGGCTGGCAAAAGCGCCCTATATCCGCGAAAGCCGCCGTCTGCGCGCCGAATTTACGGTGTTGGAGCAGCATGTCGGTGTGCTGGCGCGCGGCGATCTCCGGGGGGCGGAAGCGTTCGCTGATACGGTCGGCATTGGCAGCTATCGTATCGATCTGCATCCCAGCTACCGCCGTAATTACCTGGACATCAACAATTATCCTCAACAAATTCCGCTCGGTGCGCTGATTCCGAAGCGAGTCGAAAATTTGTTGGCGGGCGGGAAAAATCTGGGCGTCACGCACATCACCAACGGCTGTTATCGGCTGCATCCCATCGAGTGGAATATCGGAGAAGCGGCGGGCGCGACGGCAGCATACTGTCTGCACGAGCAGTTGCAGCCGCGCCAACTGCGCAATACGCCCGCGTTACTCGCAGCATTCCAGGATGTTCTGGTCAATACACTTGGCTTTGCGCTGGCTTGGCCGGACGATATTCGGCTGACCTCACGCGAAAAACAAGACCCGTTGGGGATTTGAGCGACGGCTGTAACGGGAACGCGCCCATGTGGGGCAGGGTGGTCGAGACAACCAGCGCGCCGATAGTGGTCTCGACCTGGTAGTCCACGAGGTTGTTGGCGAAATCCCAGGTGCAAGACAGTGGGTCAGTGCTATAATCCCGGTCATGGGTTTTCTCGAAGGTCGTATTGTCAGAGATTCAACTTCACCTGAAAACCTTACAGAACAGGGCTTTAGCCCGCGAGAAAGCCACGCCATTTTAATGGCAGTGGATGAAAGCGTTCCTGGCTTTAGCCGAACGGAAGCCTTGTCCGCTTTGTCGAAGAGGGCTACACTGTCCA
>Ga0105048_10000310_pt1 | contig 72576 bp, 76 predicted proteins | sample MAT05_FD_78382 | JGI IMG/M metagenome (GOLD analysis project Ga0105048, IMG submission 78382) | Freshwater microbial communities from Lake Fryxell liftoff mats and glacier meltwater in Antarctica - MAT-05 | ecosystem: Environmental > Aquatic > Freshwater > Ice > Liftoff microbial mat | place...
AGTATCGGCATTAACCATTCTAAAATTATAATATAGTTTGGACTATTTTATAATTAGAATTGGTTTTAATAGCATTTATATTTGGGCTTTAGCCGAATAATAATTTTGGCTAAAGCCCAAATAACAAACTTGCATTATTCCAAGCCCTAAAGTGCGTGGCTATTAAAATTGTGTTTCTTAACTTAATGACATTGCGTTTGCGGCAGCGTTCAGTGTTTTAGCTTGCGGCAATAGTGTTTTTTTCTTTTACTTTTTTCTTGATAAAAAAGTAAAAAAAATCAGGGCTGTATAAAAAAACATCTAAAATAAAAGAATGATTTTTACCAGCCTATAAGGCAATCTAATTGGCTGTCGGGTTTTGAACTGTGTTTTGTGGTGTAGATTGCTGAATAGGCTTTGGCTTCATGGTTGATTTGAGGCTTTCGTAGAAAAAATCTTTCTTTTATTTTTTAACGATGTTTTTTATAAGGCCGGTGGTGTTGGTTGTTAGAAGTATTAGATGTGAATTTGGTTTTGTTTTTTGTGCATTGCACCGCGCAGCAGCATGATAACCAAAAAGTAAAATTAACTAATGATAAATGCAAATTAAAGGCATACGCATTGCAAATGCGGACAATTGGTATTTGCTTCTATTTTGAAACCGTAAACTTATAAATTAATGCACTGCCCCCCGCAAAAGGGATAGAAGCGGAAAGCCTTTTTGCATGGTTTCCATGCAAAAAGCTTGTAGCGGATAGCCCGATCCGCAGGGATTTGCCCAAAAGAAAAAAAGCGACAGTAAACTGTTATTTTCTGAGGCAATTTTACATCCCAACTTTTTATTATACATTTAGATAAAATTTATAAATCATGCCAACACCTATTATTGATATACACTGCGATTTGCTTTGTTATTTGGAAGCAGAAAAACTTGCTAATCCTTTAGTGAAAGGAAATATTGGATGTACAATTCCGGATTTAGAAGAAGGGAATGTGGCATTGCAAATAATGGCTATTTATACAGCTACGGAGGCTGGAAGCGTAAAGAGTGCATTGCAGCAAAGCATAATTTTTAATGAATTATCGGATAAATGTAACAATAGAATTAGTGTTTGTACAGGTTTAGATTCGCTGAAAGGAACTGAGGTGAAAAAGAATATTAAAATGCTTGCAGCCATTGAAAATGCAGCTGGTTTGTGCGAAGAAGATGCACCAATAGAAACCATGTTTACGAACATTGATACTATTACAAAAAAGGTTGGGAAAATATTTTATATTGGACTCACGCACCACACCGAAAATAGATTTGGTGGTGGAAACAATACTAACATAGGGCTAAAAGATGATGGGAAAGTACTGTTAGATTGGATGCACCAACAGAAAATTGCACTTGATTTTTCGCATACGAGTGATGCCTTGGCTTATGATTTGCTGAATTATATAAACGGTAAAAATTTGCAAATACCAATTATTGCAAGCCACTCTAATTACAGAGAGGTATTTAATCATGTTCGCAATTTGCCTGATGATATTGCCCAAGAAATAATTAAGCAAAACGGTTTAATTGGGGTTAATTTTTTGCGTGCATTCATGAATAACGAAAACCCAAATGCCATGTTTGACCATATATTGCACGGCATAAAATTGGGCGGTGAAAATGCAATTTGCTTTGGTGCCGATTATTTTTTTACAAAGCACCATCCCGACCAAAGCCGAAGACCATTTTACCATATACCACATGACAATGCAAGTAAATATCCTTCAATAATTGATGAATTACAAAATTATGTGAGTGCTGACATTGTTGAAAAAATAAGTAATAAAAATGTGCTTAATTTTATGGAAAGGGTGGGGGTGTTTGGTGCTTAAATAATATGGGATTACTAAAATTATTGTAAAGCTATTATAAATATAAATTTACACACGTATCATTAATGCTACATTAAAATAACCGCAACTTGGGGTAAAATCTTTCATAATAATTTTAGTATAGCCTGAATAGGATAAAAAGTAAGAATATATAGTGCTTCAATGCGCAATTATCTGTGAAAACATGTTGGCTAACCCTTCTATTTATAGGCTGTGTAAGTAATCACATCTTTTTCGGTTATGGTTTTGTCGCAGAGAATAATTAAGCGTTCTATTACATTTTTAAATTCGCGGATGTTGCCAGTCCACGGCATTTTTTGCATTTCCTTTATGGCTTCTTTTGTGAAAGATTTTTTGGTAATATTTTGTTCTTCGCAAATTTTATTCGAGAAATATTCTGTAAGCAATGGTATGTCTTGTTTGCGTTCGGCTAACGACGGCACATGTATAGGTATTACGCTAAGGCGGTGATACAAATCTTCGCGGAAATTACCTGCTTCAATTTCTTTTTTCAAGTCTTTGTTGGTGGCTGCAATTACGCGTACGTTTATTTTAAATTCTTTGTCGCCACCTACTTTTGTAATTTTATTTTCTTGCAAGGCACGCAATACTTTTGCTTGCGCCGATAAACTCATATCCCCAATTTCATCTAAAAAAATTGTGCCACCATCAGCTTGTTCAAACTTGCCTTTGCGCGTGGCTACGGCACTTGTAAATGCTCCCTTTTCGTGGCCAAACAATTCGCTTTCTATTAATTCTGATGGTATTGCGGCGCAATTAACCTCAATAAGTGGGGCAGCATTTCTATTGCTTTTTTCGTGAATAGAACGTGCCACTAATTCTTTACCGGTGCCGTTTCCACCAGTTATTAAAATACGTGCATCGGTTGTTGCCACACGTTCTATTAGTTCGGCAATGCGTTTTATTTCATCGCTTTCGCCAATCATTTCTACTGTTGATTTGCCTAATTTCTTTTTCAATATTTTGGTTTCAGCAACCAATGCTTTTTTATCCAAAGCATTGCGAACAGTAACCAATAGGCGGTTTAAGTCTAACGGTTTTTGTATAAAATCAAAGGCACCTTTTTTTACTGCATCCACCGCAGTTTCAATATTTCCATGTCCGCTAATCATAATTACTTGTGTGGAAATGCCTTGCTGCTGCACGTTTTGCAACAGTTCCATTCCGTCCATCAATGGCATTTTAATGTCGCATAACATTAAATCATAATTGTTTTTTTGCAATTTTGTTAAGGCGTCTTTTCCATCAACGGCTTCATCTACTTTAAAGTTTTCTAATTCTAAAATGTCTTTTAATGTGCTGCGTATGGCACGTTCGTCATCAACAACTAAAATATTTTGCATGGTGTTTATTATGATTTTATTTTTTGTTTTTCGTACAAATCTAAAAGTTTGGTGTAATACTTTTTTCGTACATTTTCTTTTTTTGCTTCGGCAATAAGGCCAGCATGTTTTACGCCCCCTTGGTAGTAGCGTTGAAACCAAGGCAATATACCTATAACAGCTTCTATAGGCGATACAGTGCTTGCAACAGCAATGTAAATAACTACAAAACTGCTTGTAAGTAACAATGAATTGATGCTATTTTTTGCATCGCCAGCATAAGCTTGTCCCAAACCCGGTATTATGAAACTCATTGCTTTTGCACGCCTCGCCGTAAGCTTATTTTTCTTACAAAACTCTTTGTATAAAACTTTAAATTGCTGGTTGATTCGGGCATCGGTAAAAACTTTTTCAAATACCTCTTTTGCTTTATCTGTTTCGTTTTTGAAATAGTAAATAGTGGCTTCGTATAAATTTTTGCGCAGCATAAAATTACCCGACATGGAGTCGGGCAAACTATAAATTTCTATCAATGCATAGTCGAAATTATTTTGCTTTATGTGGCAAAGTGTTTTCATAAAAACATATTCGTATTTTAATGAATCGGCGCTTGTGGTGTTGTATGCCAAGTTAAAAAAGTTGGCGGCTAATTCGTAATTCCCTTGCTTGTAATACGCCTCTGCCAATGGCTTGTAACATTGAGCTGCGTAGTTTTCTTTGTCAAAAAAAACCAAGCGCGAATAGGCAGAAATAGCATTTATATAATCGCCATTTTTATAGCAATTATTGGCATAGTTATAGGTTTCGGTATTTGATTGTGCAACAACAATATTGCAGAACAAAAAACTAATCCATGTCAGTAATTTCCTGAATTTTGTTTTTGAAACCATTGTTTATTTGTTTATTTTTTAATTTGGCAGCTTTAAAAGAACCGTAAATATTACCCAAGTAAAAGCCCGCTGCGAGTCCACCAAAAATCCAGGTGCCACCGCTTTTAAAACCTTTTTTATTGTAGTACCTAATACTTTGAAATGTATTAATTCCCACAAAAATAAATGAGATAATGCCATCCTTAAAATTGCCAGTATAAACTTTGCCCAAGCCGGGTATTATAGCCGAAAGTGCAGCCGCAACAACTGGTTTTTTGTATTTATATTTTAGTGCATCGGCGAGCACGGTTTGTACTTTTTGGGTAGTTTCTGTTTTGGTTGTAAGGCTGTTTAAATTAGCATTTGCTTGTTTCCAATTATAGATTGAAACATTTACAAAGGAGCTTAATAATAACTTATTGTTGGGCAATAAATTATTGTTTTGTTCAATAGCTGTTATGGCTTTTTTCGCATTGTTTAATTGAATTAGTGCCTTTATATATTCGCTAAAAATAGTGGTATCTATTTTAAATTTTTGTAGCAAAGTATTTTCATAATTGCTAACTACCATTGCGGCATTGCCCGCTTTGCGTAGGTTATAGCAATAGCCTAAAAAGGCATTTGAATTAGTAGTATTAAAAAATAATAAGCGGTTATACTCCGAAGCTGCCAAATTATATTGCTTGGTTGTTTGCAAATAGTTGGCGTATTGCTGTGTGTGTAAACTATCAAATAAATTTTGTGCGCTTATTAGTTTGGTTGCAAAAAGCAGTATGGTAAGTAGTCGTATATTTTTCAAGCTGAGTGTGTGGCGAAATAATTGCGCAAATAAAGCAAAAATTAGTTCAAAAATTAGGGTTGCTTTTGGGGTGCAAAACATATTATTATTTGGATAACTAAAATTATTGTGAAATATTTTACCATAACTTGGCTCGTTTGTAACCACGGGATAGTTACATAGTTGTCTAGGCAAAATAGAAGCTTCGCTTTACAAAGTGCTATGTGACTATGTGGTCGTTTTTTGAGTACTATTGAAGCGTGTGCTAGTTTAAATTTTATTTTAGTTCCACAATAATTTTAGTTATGTAAGTGATTTAACTTTTTTGTTTCCAGAAACAAACTTTTTGTATGCCTTTTTAAACTGCTTAGAAAGAACAATACTCCTTGATGGCACAATTATTTAAGGCTAAGTTTTTTAATAACATTGATAGATGAATTTGCCTTTATTTTGCCCGATTTAAAATCGGCTTTAGCTAGCTTTGCGTTTTGTAATATTTCATTACGCCTTTCATCTATTTGGCGTTTTTGCAAAATACCAATTAGCATTTCACGTTCATTGAAATCCATTTGCATTATGGTATCAAGGTTTGGTTAATACTTATCATTTTCTAAATTTTTAAACAAATTTGAACTATTATTTTGATAAAATGCAAATCTAAACCTACTGCTTCAGCACCTTCTTAAAAAATACACATTCAATTTTAAATAATACCGATTGTACATTCAAAATAGTCCAATTTCTCCCGTTGTTTCAAACGGGACTATTGCACTATTTTCATGTAGTATCGGCATTAACAATTCTAAAATTATTAAATTGTTTGAATTATTTTAAAATGAGAATTGATATAAGTTCCCAAAATGAGAATATAATTTTATATTTGCGGCAATAACTTTACTTCGTTGGAAAGAATATTTGCGAAAAGTACATTAAAGGAATTTTGGAAAAAATACCCCGAAACCGAACAGTATTTAAAAACATTGTTTGATACTGCTGTACACGCCAATTGGAAAACACCAAATGATGTAAAAAAAACGTATGCGAACGCTAGTGTTTTAAAAGAAAGTAGGGTGGTTTTTAATATAAAAGGAAACGACTTCAGGTTAATTGCTCAATTTAATTTTGAGAAACAATGGCTATTCATTAGATTTATAGGTACTCACAAGGAGTATGATAAAATAGATGCAAACACAATATAAAATGAAATGTTATGAATATAAAACCAATAAAAAACAATGCTGATTACAAAAATTCGTTGCAAAGATTTGAAGCCATTTTTAATGCAAAAAAAAATACACCCGAGAGTGACGAAGCCGATATACTTGGGCTAATTATTGACGAATATGAAAAAAAGCATTATGCTATTGAAGCCCCAGACCCTATTGAAGCAATTAAAATTCGAATGGAAGAAATGCAACTAAAACAAATTGATTTGGTTGATGAAATAGGAGGAAAAAGTAGGGTATCAGAAATTCTTAATAAAAAAAGGAAACTAACAATTGAAATGATTCGTAAATTGTCTAAGTCGTTAAATCTCTCCGCCGAATTATTAATTAGCGATTATTCAATATAAACTTACTCCAACACCTTGCGCAACTCCACCAACACCTCCGCAATACCTTCAATATTTTCGAACACATAAATGAGTTTACGGTTATTATTTTCTTTCATATTTCCGTGTCGTGGATATTTTTTTACGTGCGCCAAAACCTTCGCAAATATTGGGCTTTCGTAATATGGCGAATCTGGTTTAGAAACAAAATAACATATCAGTTTTTTGCGTTTCAATAATATTTTTTCAAAACCTAATTCTTGCGCCAACCAACGCAAACGTATGGTATCGGCCAAAGCCAAAACTGGTGCTTGTGGTGTGCCAAACCTATCGGTTAATTTAGCAATAAAATGTTGCAAACTTTCTTCGGTTTCAATGTCGTCTAACTCCTTATAAAGTATAAGGCGTTCACTAATATTTTCTACATAATTATCCGGAATTAAAATTTCAAGGTCAGTATCTATTTGGCAATCTTGCACAAACAAATGAGTTTTTATTTGCTTAAACTGTGAGTTGTATTGTATAGCATTATCGGCACTTGCAGCAAATTCAGAATCTTCTTCGCGCAATTCGGCAATGGCTTCGTCCAACACTTTCATATACATATCAAAACCAATTTCGTTGATGAAACCGCTTTGTTCTGCACCCAATAAATTACCAGCTCCACGTATATCTAAATCGCGTAAAGCAATATTAAAACCGCTACCTAAATCGCTAAACTCTTCTAAGGTTTGCAGCCTTCTTTTTGCATCGGATGTTAAGCCAATCATTGGTGGCGCAAGCAAATAACAGAACGCTTTTTTATTGCTACGTCCCACACGTCCGCGCATCTGATGCAAATCACTCAAACCAAACATGTGCGCGCTATTAATAAAAATAGTGTTGGCATTGCTAATGTCTAAGCCACTTTCAATAATAGTTGTTGCTACCAACACATCGTATTCGCCGTTTACAAATGCAAGCATAGTTTGTTCTAATTTGTCGCCTTCCATTTGTCCATGCCCCACGCACACCTTGGCATCAGGCACAAGCCGTGAAATCATACCAGCAATTTCGGCAATACTTTGCACACGATTATGAATAAAAAATACTTGCCCGCCACGTTCAATTTCAAACGAAATAGCATCTCTAATTAACTCTTCATTAAAGTCGCACACTTCTGTTTGCACAGGATAGCGGTTGGGTGGTGGTGTTTGTATCACACTTAAATCACGCGCACCCATCATGCTAAATTGCAGGGTTCGCGGTATTGGCGTTGCTGTTAAAGTAAGTGTATCTACATTGGTTTTCATGGCTTTTAGTTTGTCTTTTGCAGCTACACCAAACTTTTGTTCTTCATCAATAATCATCAAACCTAAATCTTTAAACTTTACCTCTTTGCCAACAAGGGCGTGCGTTCCAATAACAATGTCAACCCTGCCATCTTTCAATTTTTCAATGGTTTCTTTTTTCTGTTTGGCACTTCGGTAGCGGTTCATGTAATCAATGTTACAAGGAAAATCTTTCATCCTTTCGGAGAATGTTTTGAAATGTTGCATTGCCAAAATGGTTGTAGGCACAAGCACTGCCACCTGTTTGCTATCAGCCACAGCTTTGAATGCAGCACGTATTGCAATTTCCGTTTTTCCGAAACCAACATCGCCACACACCAACCTATCCATCGGAAATTCGGCTTCCATATCTTTCTTAAATGCAGCGGTTGCTTTTTCTTGGTCAGGAGTATCTTCATAAATAAAACTGGCTTCTAATTCGGTTTGCATATACGAATCGGGACTAAACGCAAAACCTTGCTGTGTGCGGCGTGTAGCATATAATTTTATTAAATCATAAGCCAATTCTTTTACACGGGTTTTTGTTCTATTTTTAAGTTGCGCCCAAGTGTTGCTACCCAATTTATTCATCTTCGGCGCATGTCCATCGGCAGCCGAAAACTTTGAAATTTTATGCAATGAAGTTATGCTTACATACAAAATATCATTGTCGCGATACACCAACCTTATTGCCTCTTGTTGCTTGCCGCCAGCATCAATTTTTTCGAGTCCGGCAAATCGTCCAACACCATGGTCAATGTGGGTTACAAAATCGCCAGGTTGCAGGTTACTCAAGTCTTTTAGCGTAAGTGCTACCCGTGTACTTTCTCTGTTTTGTTTGAGTTTAAAACGGTGATAACGGTCAAATATTTGATGGTCGGTGTAGCAAGCAATGTTCAAATTATAATCCACAAAACCTTCGTGAATACTTCTCAAAATTGTAGCATCTAACAAGTCTGAAATGTCTTTTTTGCCCGATACATCTTGCAAAATAGTTTCGATACGGTTTATTTGTTTTGGCGTATCGGCAAACAAAATTGTTTTGATTTTTGCATTGTGATTTTGGTTTAAATTCTCAATTAGTAAATCAAAGTTTTTGTTGAAAGATGGTTGGGGTTTAATGGCAGCCCCAGCACTACTAGCCCCACCCCGACCCTCCCCGAAGGGGAGGGAGCCGAAACTTAAACCATTGCTTATTTCATTGTTTGTATTACTGAAATTTAAACATCTTCTATGGTTTAAAATTTCAATAAAACTTTCCTTACTCACATACAGTTCATCGGGCGATAAATGCTTTATTTGGCTTCCTAAATTATTATAAAGTTTAGATGCTGCTTCAAATTCTTTTTGCAAAAATGAAATAGAATTATTGAAATTTTTAAACCAATAAATAGTGTTTTCAGGCAAATAATTTACTATGCTTTCGTACTGCTCCACCACCTCTTTGTCTTGCACATTTGGTATGATGTTGATGAACTGAAAATGTGAAATAGATAGTTGAGAAACAGTATCAAATGTTCTTAAACTTTCCACGTCATTTCCAAATAATTCTATACGATACGGGTGCTCATTACTAAAACTAAACACATCAATAATACCACCTCTAATGCTGTATTGTCCTGGCTCATACACATAGTCAACACGTTCAAATTTGTATTCGTGCAACAAGTCGGTTACAAAATCCATTGAGAGTTTTTCTCCTTTGTGAATTGTAAAAGTGTTTTTAATTAGCTGCGTTTTTGTAATTACTTTTTCGCTAATGGCTTCGGGATAAGTTACCAACACAAGCAACTCCGGATTGCGGTTAATTTTATTGAGCACTTCGGCCCTACTTAAAATATTGGCATTGTCGGTATCATCAATCTGGTATGGCTTGCGTGCCGACCTTGGAAAAAATAATAACACATCATCGCCCATCAAACTTTCTAAATCATTTAATAAATAGGCGGCTTGTTCACGGTCGTCGGCAACCACGCAATGCACGCTTTGCAATTGCTGAATGCTAGCTGCAATTAAAAATGAAGCCGAAGAGCCAACATAACCATTTGCGCTACACTTTACGTTTGATGCGCTTCGTAGCGTATCAATAATTAAATTGGTGTTTTTATGTTGTGCGTATTTTTGTAAAATTTCTTGCGTGTTCATCTAAAATAGTTAAGCCACAAAATCATTTTATAGAATGTTTTTGTGGTAATTTTTTTTTTGAAAATAATGAAACGCGAAAGTGAGAAAAATGTTTGGGGTATTTTTGTTTACGAAAAATAAAAGTTAACAATATTCTTTAAGCCTAGTAATTATTTTTTTGCAACTTTCATTTTAGCCTCCACTCTACTTATTGCTGCTTTTGCTTTTTGATTTAAGCTGGTGCGGTAACTGTGATTTTTAAATGTTTTTGATTTCTCAAAATAACTCAGTGCAGTTTCAAAATCTTCTTTTGTTTCATAAATTTTGCCTAATTCATAACAAGCCGAAGCTGCATAATATTCGGGTAACGAAGCACCAAATTTTATGGTGTTTTCAAAACTTTTTATAGCAGAATTAGTAATATTCGTTTTTTGATAAATACGCCCAAGTCTATAAAAATACTCAACTTTATAATTTGATTCATTTAACTTTTCAATGTCTAAATCAACCAATGTTTTAAGTGCTTGTGTGTAGTATCCGCCATCAAAAAACAACCTAGCCTTTAGCAGTTCGGCGTTGGGGAATAACTTTTTTTCATAGGTATTCAACGCATATTTATCCTCATCTACAATATCATTTCCTTTTGTTTTAATTGCTTCAAAGTATTTAACCTCTAAATCTTTTTTATTATTAATAATTGAGTGCCACCACAAACGCATATAAGCGTTTTTAATGTAGTTTTTTCCTTTAAAATTTGTAATAAATTTTTTGATATACACGTCAGCATCTGCATCACCTTTGCATAGTTTTGCCTCGCCATACAACAAATTCAAATATTGAAACTGAAAATATGCAGGGCCAAAATCAGCAATATTATTTTTTGTAAATATACGTTTCGACTGCCCTGTTTTAGCGGCAATTGAAAGATATGAATATGCTAATAATGGACTTAACTTTTCAATTTTATCTAACTTATTTAATAACGAAGTAGCACTATTATCAGTATTAGAAAAATTAGCTTCCATAATACTACTGAACAACAATATTTCGGTAGAAAAACAACTTAGCGTCGAATCTTTTTCTGTTGAAATAATAAAGTTTTTCATTTCAGAAACACCACCGTTAAAATTACCTGTAACACCAATGAACTTAAGCAGCCATTGGTATTGGTCGGGCAGTGTGCCTATAATAGCACGCATGAGCCCTAAACTTTTGTGGGTTGGCGCAAAATCGGGAAACAATTTTTCGTTTTGCTTTAGCATAGAATACGCCCTATTTACTTCTAAAGAGGCAGTAACATATTCTTCAAATTTTAAGCGTGCGGCTGCCCAATGCAAATTGGTTTCGGCCAATGAATATAAATACCATGGGCTATCTTTATTTCCTTTTTCAAATTGTGCTTCTCGAAGTTTTTTATTGACTTTTAGTTTATCAAAAATCAATTTTTCCTCAGTGATAAAAACCCTACTTGCATCTTCAATATCATTAATTAAAAGTGGAATTAAATTACTCGGGTTGTTTTTTTTCTCTAAGTCTAAAATTTTATTGGCTTCGTCAAATTTGAATGAAGCGCACAACTGATAAGCCTTTTGGCAATTGGCATTGAACACAAATTGCTGCCCAAATAATAAGTTATGGCATAGGTAAAATAAGAAGAGTAAAGAGAGTTTTATCTTAGGCAAGGTACAATTTTAAGGCGGTGAAGTTGGGAATAATTTCAGAGAACAATATCAATTATCAATAATAAAACCTGCCTTAAATTTAATTAAGACAGGTTTTATTAAATTATTTAAATGAATATTATTTTATTACTTCAAACTTATTTCGGCTTATAGCATTACCGCTTTTATCGGTGCAAACCAAAGTATAAAAACCATTTGCAATAGCTTGTAAATTAATTTCGGTTTGTGCCAATGAAATGTTCTCAGATAATACAATTTTACCGCTAATATCAATTATCAAAACTGTAGCAACATCGTTATTGCTTCGTTTTACAAATAGTTTTTCTTGCGATGGATTTGGGTAAATAAATACAGCATCGTTTTTAATTTCGTTGACGCTGCTTGTGCCTACTGGATACAAAATAATTTCGTCAATTGTAAAAACAGAACCAACATTTGCCGCTGTTGCAGTATAAGTGCTTGATGAAAATATTAGTTTTAAGGTATCGGGCATTATTGTAGCGAAGCCGGCGTTATAAGATAATGGTAACGTTGCTTTCGTCCAAGTGGCTTGAGTGCTTGTATGAAAATATGTGCCACCTAATATATCAATTGCCATGGTTGATGTATTCTTTTTAGAAAGGCTCAAAAGCATCAATGCGCTATCATTGGCAACAGGCACGTATTTATACCAAAAAGCAATTCCAGCTGGGCGTGCGTTATAAACTGTTCCTTGCGTAAGCCCCGCTAAACTTATAGTACCTGCAAGCAAAATGCCTGAATAATGTGGTATTGCGGCAGGTATAAATGGATTTGTTGACAAATCTGTTGTTGTTATTTTAGCGGCACTTCCTGCCCCATAACCATTTGTATCTTGCGTAACAACATTTGGGACTAAAACATTTGCAGAAACCCAACCTGCTGGGTTTGTATTACCGCCAAACGCAGCTTCAAAATTTGTAACTAAGCCAGCTGCGGGTTGCGCAAATGCTGCCATTGACATTGCCGAAGCAAAAATTGTTGTAATAATTTTTTTCATTTTATATTTATTTAGTTATTATTTATGTACACGTATTTATTTTATAAAAGGTTTACTCGTCTTTCAAAATAATTAATTTTTCTCTTTTTATTGATTGGTTTTTTGTATCCAAAACATTGTAAAAGTAAACGCCAGCCTGCAAATTAGAAACATCAAAAGTTTTTTTACCATCAGCAATGTTTGTAACATTAACTAACTCTCCATTGGTAGTAAAAATTTGAAGTTGGCTCAATTTTTCATTTTGTGATGAAATATTTACAACTCCATTGCTTGGATTTGGAAATAAATTGGTGCTTGAACCATCTGTTTCTATTAATCCACTAACCGAGGGCATCGATTTTAAATATTTTACATTGCTTGATGTATCATTATCAAAATTCATAGAAAGCAAAGCATATCCAATATTATTTGCCCACCAAGTAAATGATGTTGTTGTATCAATAGTTGGATTATTAATACCCGGGAAAGCTCCAGCAGGTAATGCAATGTATCCCAACGCAATTGGAGCAGATATATTTGCATATATTGAATCTACTTCAATTAAATAATCTTTTACACGCAATGTTGCATAAGTGCCAAGTGGCGTTGTTAAACTACCAGAGGCATCATTTGTTACAATACGAGTGCGGTGCGCCGAAATTTTAAATTTGTCAACCGTTACATCTATTTGCCCTAAAATAGGCAGGGTGTAAGGTATGGTTGTTTCATAAGGTACTTCAACTGTATAGCTTGAAGTTGTAGTAAAAGTGCCGTTAATATTTGCTGGAAATTGCAGCATTTTTTCGGGTGTTGAAAATTTAATTTTTGAAGTACCACCAATAAACGGAGTTTCTATTGTAGCACCATCAGCATAAAGTGCGCTAGGTGTATTAGTAATAAATCTATAGTATTGGTCTGTTTTTAATGCGATGTTTGAGTTTGGAAAATCAGCCTGAAAACCCGACCATGCTGGATTTTGAACATCTGTAGTTTCATCACTTACCGAATTTATAGTTGAGAAATTCCAAGTTTGATTTGCCCCTGCATTTCCTGGTATTAAATTTACATCATCGTTGTTGCCAATAACTAATAATTTACCAATTGTAACAATGTCGGAACTTGTAATTGTAACTTGTGCTTTTGCAGAAATTGCAACACTTGCAATAGAAATAAAAAGTATTTTTTTTATCATGTTTTAGTTTTTAGTGAGATTAAAATTATTGAATTTCGCTTTTGAATACTTTTTCGTAATCAGACCAAGATACAGTTTTGTAATGGTTTTCGCCGAAATAATGCAATATTTTTTCTAGCGTTTTTGGTTCTAAATAGCCGGGCACAGGGCCTAAAGACTTGAGTTCTTCATCCATATAAACTGATGTAGGATAACTCATTTTGCCATTCATAATCATTGAAGCAAAATCGTTTGGCGTTTGTTTTCTATCGTTTGGTTTTGTGTAGGCTGTGCCGTTGTAATTTATGGTATCAGCATTTTCAGCATCTAATTTTACGGCATAAAAATATTTGTTCATTAACTTAATAATAGTAGGATGTTCAAAGGTTGTGATGTCCATTTTTTTGCACCAACCGCACCATTCTGTAAACACATCAATAAAAACTTTTTTAGGTTGTTTTTGCTGCAAAGCTGCCACCTCATTAAAAGTGTACCATTTAATTTTGGCATCTTGTGCAAAACAATTTATTGATAAGAAAAGTGATAGTATAAAAATTTTTGATTTCATTTTGTTTCAAATTTTAGGTTGTTTTTTTTGATAGCATGATTGGTATTACATTACCAAACTTAACAATACGGCAATAATGCCCAATACCATACAAAAAATATAGAAGCCAGTTTTGCCAGTTTGTAATTGTCTAACCAATGTGCTTGAACCGTCAACATTCCATTTCACAAGCTTTACACCGCCATCAATTACATCGTTTTCAATAAATTTATTGCTAATGTTACTTAACCAATTCAAAGGTTTTGTAATGATGTTATTGTACAATTCATCCATAAAATATTTATGGTAAACCAAATTATGTACTGGTTTTAATGTTGCTGTTTCGGGTGCCGGAATTTCTTTGTTTGTTAGGTATTTATTACGTGCAACTAAAATAGCTATAACGGCTGTTAATACTGCTACTCCCATTAAAGCAAGTTCGGTATTAAAGTCAGGTTCAACAGGTAACAAACGCACTTCGGCATCGGCAAAAACAGGTGCTAAAAAATGGTGCAATAAATGACCTTCGCCAGGTAAGCCAATAAAGCCACCAACAACCGAAAGTGCTGCTAAAACCACCAATGCTATTGTCATACTTTTTGGCGATTCGTGCAAATGTTCTAACTGGTGTTTTGTACCTCTAAACTCGCCATGAAAAGTTAGGAAGTATAAACGGAACATATAAAACGCCGTAAACACTGCCACTACAACGCCAAATAGCCAAAGTATTTTATTGTGTTCAAAGGTGTGCGCATAAATTTCATCCTTACTAAAGAAACCACTAAAAGGCGGAACACCGCTAATGGCAAGTGTTGCAAGCAAGAAGGTTATGTGTGTAATAGGTAAATGTTTTTTTAATCCACCCATTTTACGAATGTCTTGTTCGTGGTGCATTGCGTGTATTACGCTACCAGCACCTAAGAACAATAGTGCTTTAAAAAATGCGTGTGTTATTACGTGGAAAACCGCACTGGTAAAAGCGCCTACGCCCAATCCCATAAACATTAAACCCAACTGACTAACTGTAGAATATGCCAATACTTTTTTAATGTCATTTTGCGCCAAGCCAATGGTAGCAGCCATTATAGCGGTTACTAAACCAACAACTGCAACAACGTGCATGGTTTCGGGTGCTAAAGCATATAAAACACTGCTACGTGCAATCATATAAATACCTGCCGTTACCATTGTTGCAGCGTGTATTAATGCCGATACTGGTGTTGGGCCAGCCATTGCATCGGGCAACCAAGTGTATAATGGTATTTGTGCGCTTTTGCCCAGAGCACCTACAAATAATAGCATTGTTATAGCAATCATTTCGGTTTGGTTGCCCGGAAAATTTTTTGCACCAGCAAAAACTGTAGCAAAATCAATACCGCCAAAAGTCATGTAAATAAGTATGATGCCTAAAAGGAAACCTAAATCGCCAATGCGGTTCATGATGAATGCTTTTTTTGCTGCACTACTATAATCAATGTTTTTAAACCAAAACCCAATCAATAAGTAAGAGCATAAACCTACGCCTTCCCAACCTACAAACATTACCAAATAGTTTGAACCAAGCACTAGCAACAGCATGAAGAAAATGAACAAATTCAAGTACGAAAAAAACTTATTGTGGTGTTCGTCGGTGTGCATATAGCCTGCCGAGTAAACATGAATTAAAAACCCAACACCAGTAATTACTAATAGGAAAACCGACGAAAGTGGGTCAATTAAAAACGACATTGAAATTTTTAAATTTCCTGCCGCCATCCATGTAAATAAATCGTAGGTAGCACTTGCTTTACCATCTTTACCAACAAGGCTAAAAAATAAAATACATGAAATAACAAATGAAATAAACACTGCACCAGATGCAATGATAGCGCCCATTTGCTTGCTTAAATTGTTTTTTTGCCAAGCCAAAAGAAAGAATCCTAGTAGTGGAAATAGTGGAACAAATTGTACTAATTGTGTCATATTTTTAGTGCTTCGTTGTTAGTGCTTAGTTTTTAGTTTTTAGTGCTTAGATTTTAATTCGAATCAAGGCTTGTTTTTATTATACTTCACTGCGTCTTTCTCTTTCTCTTTCTACTTCATCACTGAAAGAGGTTTTTACATCCTTTAATAGCGCTTGGGTTTTCAAAAAACTAAAATCAGAAAGTCCTAATTTTTTGTTTAAAATCTTCTTCTTCTTTGCTTTTTCCTCATCAAATGTAATTGTAACTTTTAGTGGTTCATCAGTTTTTACAATCTTGTCAAGATGAATTACAGCATTAAAATATGTTCCGTGTAATTGTGTCATGCTGTATTGTGCTTATTTGTTAGTGTTTAGCTTATTCTGGTTTTCATAAAGCCTCCAATTTAGGGCTTCTTCCTAGTTTTTTAAATTACTTAATAAATCAATGTCAACTGATTTTGTGTTTCTATAAATCATCATCAAAATAGCCAAACCAACGGCAACTTCGGCAGCAGCAACAGCCATAATAAAAAACACAAATACTTGCCCAGAGCCATCGCTACGGTATGTTGAAAAGGCCGCCAACAAAAGGTTAACAGCATTCAGCATCAACTCAATACTCATAAATATTATAATTGCATTGCGGCGATACAACACTCCCATAACACCAATAACAAATAAAACTGTGCTTAAAAAAATATAGTTGTTTAGCGGAATGCCATGTAACGTTTGTATTAACTGATTGCCCATTTTGTTTTTATTTTGAATGGCAAATCTAAAATAATTGAAATAATAACCCAATTAAGAATTCAATTTCTAAAAAATAATTATTCCCGTTAATTTTCACAGACCCCAATTGAAATAAAAACCGAAATTTTTTTTTTATACATTGCCGTAATAATTATAAAAAAATTTGAAATGAAATCAGACATTGAAATTGCCAAAGAAGCAACACTTATACACATCAACAAAATAGCCGAAAGTATTGGTATTAGCGAAGACAATTTGGAATGTTTCGGAAAGTATAAAGCAAAAATAAATGTTGATTTTGACGAAACAAAAATTGCAAAATCAAACTTAATATTGGTTACCGCAACTACACCAAATAAAAGCGGAAGTGGCAAAACAACTACATCCGTTGCTTTGGCGCAAGGGCTTAATAAAATTGGTAAAAAAGCAATTGTAGCTTTGCGCGAACCTAGCCTTGGGCCTTGCTTTGGCATGAAGGGTGGCGCAGCTGGCGGAGGCTATAGCCAAGTGTTGCCAATGGAAGATATTAACCTTCACTTCACTGGCGATTTTCACGCAATAACGTGCGCAAATAATATGCTTGCCGCCTTAATAGACAATTACAATTATTATAATAAAGGCACTGCAAAAGGACTTAAAAACATTGCTTGGCGAAGGGTTTTAGACGTTAATGACCGTCAACTACGCAATATTATTGGAGGGTTAAATGGCAGTACAAACGGTGTACCTACCGAAACAGGTTTTGATATTACACCTGCTTCCGAAATTATGGCTATATTTTGTTTGGCAAATTCTATTGATGATTTGCGCAAGCGATTAGAGAATATTTTGATTGGCGTATTAAATGATGGAACGCCCTTTTATGTAAGAGATTTGGAGGTTGCAGGTTCATTAGTTGTATTATTAAAAGATGCTTTTAAACCAAACTTGGTGCAAACTATTGAAGGCGGAGCAGCAATAATTCATGGTGGGCCATTTGCAAATATTGCTCACGGTTGCAACTCAATTGTGGCAACAAAAACTGCCATGCAACATTCGGAATACACAATTACCGAAGCTGGTTTTGGTAGCGACTTGGGTGCCGAAAAATTCTTGAATATAAAATGTCGCTTGGCAAATATTGCACCCAAAGCAACGGTATTGGTAACCACCACACAGTCAATAAAACTACATGGTTCGGTGGCTGAGGCCAATATTAAACTACCCAATTTAGAAGGTTTAAAATTAGGTTTAAAAAATGTAGAACGCCACATCGAAAACCTACAAAATTTTGGGCAAACGGTTATTGTGGCACTCAATAAATTTGGTTTTGATGTGGATGAAGAAATTGAATATATTAAAAATTGGTGTGCTGCCCGCAATGCAAATTTTGCTATAAATGAAGGCTTTGCAAATGGTGGAGATGGCGCAACAGAATTAGCAAAATTAGTGGTAGATATTGTTGAGAATAAACCTTCAAAACCAATACACCATACTTACGAATTAAGCGATACCATTCCTCAAAAAATCGAGAAAATAGTAACCAATGTTTACAAAGGCAAGGCTGTGAAATTGAGTAACAAAGCAATAACATCTATCAAAAAAATAAATGATTTGGGCGGAAATAATTTACCAGTTTGCATAGCTAAAACACAATTTAGTTTTACTGATGATGCAACATTGGTAGGTGCTGCCGAAGGTTTTACTATTACCATAGAAAATGTAGTGCTTAATAGCGGTGCAGGCTTTGTGGTTGCAATTGCTGGCGAAATTATGCGCATGCCAGGATTACCTAAAAACCCAGCTGCCAATATTATTGATTATGTAAATGGTGAAATTGTTGGGTTGAGTTAAGCACTTGCGTCTAACTAAAAAGCCAACCAAAAATATTGTAATAATGAAAACCTTAATAATTGTAGTATTCTTACTATTCAGTATTGGTAATAGCAAAGCTCAAAACTTAGTTCCTAATCCTTCGTTTGAGGACACTCTAAATTGTAATGACACCTATTTTTATTTAGAGGCTTTAGTAACACATTGGCGCGGTGGCATGGGTTATTATAATACCTGTAGAACTAATAATTTAGGAGTTCCAAATAATATAACTGGCTTTCAATATCCAAGAACTGGTAATGCTTATTGTGGTATTTATACCAACTTAAAATATACAACACCCATTAGGCAATACATACAAACAAAATTAACTCAAAAACTTTTGAACAATAAAAAATACAAGATTTCATTTTATGTTTCGTTAGGAGATGCACTACACGCTTATACAAATAGCATTGGGGCATATTTTTCTGAAGATAGTTTTTTTGTTTCAGCAGATGCTTTTATACCACAAATACCACAAATACAAAATAATGAACATAACGATTTGAGTAGCAAAACTGAATGGACATTGGTGTGCGATACTTTTATAGCAACAGGCATTGAGCAATACATAACAATCGGTAACTTTTATAATGATAGCATAAGTAATCCAATACCATTATATAGTGTGTGTGCCCAGCCAAACCCTTTTGGTTGAGGTAGCTATTATTACATAGACGATGTGAGTGTAGAGTTGGTTGATGAGACAAGCCTCCCCAACCCCTCCCAAGAAGGGGCTATAAGAGTGGTGCCTAATCCAAACAATGGTGTTTTTCAGCTAATTAGCGCAAACGATAAACTTATTAATTGTACATTAATTGACCTTAAAGGAAGAGTTATTTATACATCTAATATTAATACAACTAACAATACCTACAGTTTTAATTTTAGTGGTATTACAAAAGGTTTATACAACCTTAGGCTTGTTAATAAAACTGATGTTTTAAATTTAAAATTGGTAATTAAATAATGATGAAATATAAAATATTGTTTTTACTTTTTATTTTGTACAACATTACTAATGCTTAAAATTTTATTAATGGAGATTTGGATGGTGTCGTAAATGGTAATAGCTCTTTACCAACCGATTGGCAAAGAGTACCTTATTCAGACCCTAATTGCATTGCTTTTCAAATAGGTAATGATACACCAGATTTAACCAGTCTAACAGAGCCAGGAGTTTCTGGAGGTGCGAATGGAAATCTATATTCTGGCAATACTTTTATTAGTGGTTTATTTGCAAGTGGTTCACCCAATTTTTTTCAAGAAGGTATCATGCAAACAGTTAACGGTTTTACAGTTGGGCAGAAATATACCATACGGTTTCGGCAAGCAGTTGTTAAAGTTATTTCTGCTTTAGACAAAAACGGGTTCATGGGCAATATATGTAGATACTGTATTGGCAGGTATTACAATTCCAACAAATAGTAAAGAGCCTTTCAATAGCACTTCGTTTGAATGGGATTTGCGTACTATTTCTTTCACTACTACTTCAACATCGCACTTAATTAAGTTTTTACCTCTGGATGATGATTCTAATTGGGTGTTTTCGCAAACCGATACCACGGGGGCGTTGTATATGGGTATTGATAGTATAGGGTTGGATATGATAACGGGTATTGATGAAATTAATGGTAAAGATGTTTTTAAGCTGTATCCCAGCCCCAACAATGGTAGTTTTAGCATAAAGTGTAACACCAATGCAAATATTAATTGCACTATGAATGACATAGGTGGGCGCAATGTTTTTAGTAAAAATTTACAAGCACAAAAAAACACGATAAATATTGATGTTGGCTACCTTCCCAAAGGCATTTATAGTTTAAAAATGATTGCAAATAATAGGGTTGAGTATGCAAAAGTAGTAGTAAACAAATAATTGTAAATGATAATTCATAAAGTATAAATTACAAGTTAAAGTGGTGGGCATTATAAAAAACATCGCAAAAAAATAAATAAAGATTTGCAACAAACATTTATATAGAACCTATACAGCCAAGCCTTTGCAGCAATCCGCACAAAAACTACTGTTAACAGTGCATAAACGTCTTTGATTGCCTTACAAGTGGTATTTTTTTTTTTATTTTTAGATGTTTTGGGTGCATGAAACCGTTGACATCAAACCGTACACCTGCGTTCTGCTCTTAGTTGGCGTCCTTTCTAACAAATGATTTTTTTTCTGGGCTTTTTCAAGCGTTTTATCATTTATGTTGCAATCCTCAACATTCGCGACAAACTAAGAACATATTATTTTTAAGTCTGAAGGACTTTAATATCAATAACCTCGAATAAAATACGAGGTATCAAAAACAAGATACCCGCTACAATAACCACGAAGTGGTTGAATATCCGAAACCATTCAACCACTTGGTGGTTGTGCAAAAGTTACTGTCGGATATTTATTTAATTTTCAAGCTAATATATTCAAATTGTAATCCTTCAGATTCCTTGCTACACATCAATTTTTAGCGGTTTCGTAAAATTATTGGCTTGGCGCGAATGGCAAGGGAGCCAAGCTTGGGCAATTTATATTTTATACTTTGTGATACCCTTTCGAAAACAACGTATCATACACCTAGCAAAACATAAATTCATTTTCCAAATTTGCTTTTCTTATTTCGGACAATAAACCATCGAACGTAAAATTTACAAAAAAAAATTCGGGTAAAATGCGCTAGAATAAGTGCCTCCAAATAGCAATATTGGCAACAAAAAGCCAAGCGGTAACAGAGGCGATGAAATTTTTCACTGATTATTTAGGATGATTTTCACATACAAACCAAATTAGTTTGTAAATAATTTATGATGTATCGTTTTTAATTGTTTTTTTGCAACCTTTCTATCAATAAAAAATGAACAGACCAATAAGGGTATTAATTGCAAAAGTTGGCTTAGATGGGCATGACCGTGGTGCAAAAGTAATTGCTTCATTTCTGCGCGATGCTGGTATGGAAGTTATATACACAGGATTAAGGCAAACACCCGAAATGGTTGTAAATGCTGCCCTGCAAGAAGATGTTGATGCAATAGGTATTAGTATTTTAAGTGGCGCACACAATACCGTTTTTCCTAAAATAGTGAACTTAATGAAAGAAAAAGGGTTAACAGATGTGTTGCTTACTGGTGGCGGAATTATACCCCACGATGATATGCAAACCCTTAAAAATGCTGGGGTAGGGGAGTTGTTTGCGCCTGGTACCGACACAAAAATAATAGTAGATTATATAACAAATTGGGTAAAAGAAAATAGAAGTTTTTAAACATGAACAACATACTTACAAGCACAGAAAATCGGGTTTTAACAATCACCATTAATCGCCCCGATAAGCTAAACGCCCTCACTACAGCCACAATACAAGAGTTACACTATACTTTACATGGTGCAGCAACTGATAAAAATATTGGCGCAATTGTTATAACAGGCAGCGGCGAAAAAGCATTTGTGGCTGGTGCCGATATCACCGAATTTTCAAATTTTACTGCCTTACAAGGCGAAGCACTCAGCCGCAACGGACATACATTGTTATTCGATTTTATCGAAAATTACAATAAACCAGTAATTGCGGCTATCAATGGTTTTGCCTTAGGTGGTGGTTTAGAATTGGCTTTGTGTTGCCACATTCGTATTGCAAGTAACAATGCAAAAATGGGTTTTCCCGAATTAAATTTGGGCGTAATACCTGGTTATGGCGGCACACAACGCTTAGCGCAATTGGTGGGCAAAGGCAAGGCAATGGAGTTAATATTAACTACCGATATGCTTACTGCTGATGAGGCATTGAAGCTAAACTTGGTAAATCACATAACCACAAAAGAAGACTTATTGTTAAAGGCTTATGAAATAGCGGCCAAAATAATTTCTAAATCACCGAGGGCAACTGCCACAGCCATAAAAGCAATAAATGCTAATTACAACCACGCACTAAATGGGTATGAAGTGGAAATTGTAGAATTTGGCAAGTGCTTTGATACCAGCGATTTTAAAGAAGGCGTGGGTGCATTTTTGGAAAAACGAAAACCAAATTTTTTAGGAGAATAACAAAAGAGGCTGTTTCTAAAAGATACAGCCTCTTTTGTCAATATTAAAATATATTCATCCATTTTTTTTAGGTAAAATATGTTTCTTTATATTAGCAATTAAGAAATCTTAGAAATAAAACATAGATGAAAAAATTAAAATTTATAGAAGTAAAATCAGAAATTGGTGCGGGCACACGCGGCGCTAGTATGGGTATTGATGCCATTAAAATAGCGTCGTTAGATTTGGGTAGTAATCTATTTAGTAAGTATCCTTCGGTTGAAGTGCCAAATGAAAATATGCAGTTGTATGATTATGTTGGCAACTCTTATGGCAAGCGCATAAAAGGTGTGCTTACCATGTATGAACGTATATCTAAAACAGTTGCGGAAACCATTAAAAAAAATGAATTCCCGGTTGTATTAGCAGGCGACCATAGCAATGCTGGCGGCACTATTGCAGGTTTAAAAATTGCTTATCCTAAATCTAAATTGGGTGTTATTTGGATTGATGCACATGCCGATATGCACTCACCTTACACATCGCCATCGGGCAATATGCACGGTATGCCATTAGCGGCTTCGCTTAACGAAGACAACCTAAAAAACCGTGTAAACAAGCCAGATAAAGAAACCATTGATGGTTGGAACAAAATTAAAGCTATAGGTGGCATAACCCCAAAAATTAATTACGAAGATTTGGTTTTTATTTCGCTGCGCGATGTAGAGCCCGAAGAAGATTATTTAATAAAGCATAAAAAAGTAAAAGTATTTACTACCAACGAAGTACGCAAAAAAGGGGTAGAAAGTATTGCCCGCGATGTATTGGCATACCTAAAAAAATGCACACACATTTATATTTCTTTTGATGTTGATAGTATGGATAGCAGCATTAGCAAAGGCACTGGAACACCTGTTAGAAATGGCATTACAGAAAAAGAAGCTGGTAGTTTATTGGTACGTTTAATACAAAATGAGAAGGTTTGCTGCTTCGAAATTTGCGAAGTAAACCCTACACTTGATAAAGAAAATTTAATGGCCGAAAACACTTTTGAAATTCTACAAAAAGTAGTTCGTCAAATTGCAAACTAATACAAATACACATGCTTAAAAAAATATTTTTCACTCTTTTAATTTCCACTTTTTCAATTGCTGCCATAGCACAAACTGATGATGAAAAAACATTTGTATCAGTTGAGCAAATGCCTGATTTTGTTGGCGGCTCTGCTGGGCTAAATAAATTTATTGAAACAAATTTGGTGTATCCCAAAAAAGAAAAAACAGATAAAATTGAGGGTACTGTTTTTTGCGAATTTGTGGTTGACGCAAACGGAAAGGTAACACACCCAAAAGTAATTAGAAGTATTAAAGACCATCCTAATTTTGATGCGGAAGTACTTAATTTACTTGATAAAATGCCCAATTGGAATCCGGGTAAACAAAACGGAAAAGCGGTGCCTGTAAAATTTACATTGCCAGTAAAATTTAATCTCAAAAAATAAAAAATGTATAAAAAATTACTTCTGCTAACTTTAGTTTTAAGCTTATATTCAAATTGTTTTTCGCAAGGTACCGCCTTGCTTAGTGCACAGCAAATGCCCGTATTTAAAGGAGGCAACGATTCCATTTCTAATTACATGGCTTTTGTATTAAATACACATCCTGAGTTTTTAAGTAAAATAAGTTTTTCGGGCAAATGCTATATCACTTTTGTAATTGATGAAGACGGTAAAATGGAAAAGCCACGATTAATAAAAGGAATTAGTGACCAAAAGAAAATGAACGAAATAATACTTGAATCGTTAGAAAAATTACAACCGTGGGAAGCCGGTGCAAACAATGGCAGTAATGTGCGGGTGGCATTAAGTTATTATTTTTACGTGAAACAAATAGGCTCGAAATTTACTGTAAAAATAACCGACCATTAATAAACTATGAGCGTAAATTTTAGCCACCGTAATAAAGAGAAGATACTTTTTATTATTAATCCAAACAGCGGCACACAGCCTATTGCCGACATCAATGAAAGAATTGGAAGCCTAATAGATTACTCTATTTTTGATGTAGAAGGTGTATTTACTGAACGCAAGGGACATGCAAACGAACTAGCAAAACAAGCCATTATAGATGGCGTAAACTATGTGATTGCGGTTGGTGGCGATGGCACTGTAAATGAAGTGGCATCGGCATTGGTGCATAGTAAAGTTGCCTTGGGTATTGTGGCTACAGGCTCGGGTAACGGCTTGGCAAGGCACTTAAAATTGCCAGGCGAAATTGATAACGCAATTGAGATTATTAATAGACGAACATTAAAATTTATAGACTCTATTGAAATAAATAATCAATATTGTTTTAATATGGCTGGTGTTGGCTTTGATGCCCACATAGCCAACGAATTTGGTAAAAATGGTGTTCGCGGATTAAAGGGTTACAGAAAACTAATTGCTAAAGAATATTTTGGGTTCACGCCAAGTAACTATGAAATATTTACGCCCGACGAAAACGTTTCGGTTACCGCATTAATGGTGTGTATTGCCAACGGAAAACAGTGGGGAAATGGAGCTATTATTTCTCCAAAATCGTCAATATCTGATGGTGTTATGGACATTTGCATCATTCAAAAAGTACCGATGTTTATATTGCCTTTTACACTCCGTAAAATGTTCAATAATAATTTAGAAAACAATAAATATATACGACGACTAAAGGCCAAACAAGCTGTTATTATTCAAAAAAGCAACTTGGCACATATTGATGGTGAACCACGTGATTTGGGTACTCGTTTAGATATTAAAGTACATCCTTCATCATTAAATGTAATCGTAAATAAGTAGATAATTGCTAAGGAATGTGCATGTATTTATGCGTTTGCAAACTCACTTTCCAATCAGGATTATTCATCACATAATCAACAATTAAAGGCATAATAGTTGCCGCCTTACTCCACTCTGGTTGCAAATAAAAATGACATTTATTATTGCTTTCCAAACATTTTTTTCGGTTTAATTCGGCCCACTCAAAATCATTTTTATTGTGCACTATCACTTTTAATTCATCTGCTTTAGCATAGTTAGCTTCTAAAGGGTGCATTGTTTTTTTAGGCGAAAGACAAACCCAATCCCAAATACCCGTTAAATTATAAGCACCAGATGTTTCAATAAAAGTTTCAATACCATTTTGCTTAAATGTTTCTGTAATGTAATTTAGAGGATACATACTTGGCTCACCGCCTGTAACAACTACTGCCTTTGCGGGTTGTGCCAATACATTTTTTATAATAGAATCTACATTTGTGAGAGGGTGCAAACTTGCGTCCCAACTTTCTTTTACATCGCACCAATGGCAACCAACATCACACCCGCCAACCCTAATAAAATAAGCCGCTTTCCCTGTATTAAATCCTTCGCCTTGTATTGTATAAAACTCTTCCATTAATGGTAACATTCTACCATTTTCAAACTTATCGGTATTCATCAAAATCAATATTTTATTTCCGAAATTTTGTGAAAGAAATTCAAGAAAATTACACTTAAGAAATCAAAAAAAAATTACGCATCCAACTCACCCGCAATAACATTCATGCTACTCATGGTTAAAATAGCATCCGAAAGCATTGCGCCTTTTATCATTTCGGGGTAAGCTTGGTAGTATATGAAACAAGGCCTGCGAAAATGTAAACGATATGGTGTGCGCCCGCCATCACTTACCAAATAAAAACCTAGTTCGCCATTTGCACCTTCTACCGCATGGTATACTTCGCCAGCAGGTATTGTGGTTTCGCCCATCACTATTTTAAAATGATAAATTAAGGCTTCCATGTTGTTGTACACCTCTTGTTTTTCGGGTAAATAAAACTCTGGTAAATCGGCATGGAATGAGCCACTTGGCATTTTTTGCATGGCTTGTTTTATTATGCTTACGCTTTGCCACATTTCTTCTTGGCGCACCATAAACCTATCATACGTATCGCCTTGCGTGCCTACTGGTATTGTAAAGTCAAAATCTTGGTATGATGAATATGGTGTGTGTACACGCACATCATAATCTACACCAGCCGCACGCAAGTTGGGGCCTGTAAAGCTATATTGCAAAGCCCTTTCGGCACTTATTGGGCCGCAGTTTATGGTTCTATCCATAAATATACGGTTACGTTTAAGTAGGTTTTCAAACTCTGTTAATGCACGCGGAAAGTCGGCTAAAAACTTGTCTATTTTAGCCCATGCGCTTGCAGGCCATTCACGTTCGAAACCGCCAATGCGCCCAATGTTTGTGGTTAAACGTGCACCACAAATCTCTTCATAAATTTCATAAATATGTTCGCGTTGCTGAAACAAAAATACGAAACCTGTGAGTGCGCCAGTATCAACACCAATTACAGCATTGCAAACTATGTGGTCGGCTATGCGGGCAAGTTCCATTAAAATTACACGCAAATAATCAACACGTTTTGGCATTTCGGCACCAATTAGTTTTTCAACTGTCATGTTCCAGCCAGTATTATTTATAGGCGATGAGCAATAATTTAACCTATCAGTAATTGGTGTTATTTGGTTGTAAGGGCGGCGTTCAGCCAACTTTTCGAATGCACGGTGTATGTACCCAATAGTTGGTTGTGCATCAACAATTAACTCTCCATCCATGGTTAATACATTCTGGAAAATGCCATGTGTGGCGGGGTGTGTAGGCCCTAAATTAAGTGTTGTGTATTCTTTTAAGTTCTCTACAGGAACTAAATCGGTGTTGTTTTTTATAAGTGCTGTCATTGAAATTTAAAGTTTAAAGTTTTTCGGTGTTTGGTATGTTTTAATTGAAGTCGAAATATTTTTGTGTATAATATGTTGATTACCATTATTATGGTTTTCGTCATTAATTTTCAACACAGAGTGTACAAAGATAAAAGAGTTTCACAGAGTTTACCATTGTCTCTAATACCATTTTTATTTTTCTTTTTATTAGATGTTTTTTTGATATTGTTATTCAAATATTTTGTTCGCCTTTCTTGTAATTGTGAATTGTAAATTTTGGCTTTCCAAATTTAAAAATGCGATTTTTTTATATTCTCAAATTTGTAAGCATACTTCAAATCGTTTTTTGCGCGATACAATACAACGGGATTGGTATAATTTTCAATTACTAAATCATCTTTAATTTTAAATATATTTTCTAATTCAACTTTCACTCCAACATTTTTTTCTAATCATTAATACTACTAATATTCTCATCAATTAATAAGTCAACGTTATTGTAATTTTCGTCTTTAACAAATGAGCCAAACACGCCAATTTTTTGTATTCCAAACTTTTCAAAAATACGATTTTCGCGCAGTTTGTTCTGAAAGTATATTATGTTTTGGTTGTTCATTATTTTCACAAATTCAAAATTTGCAACCCTTCAATGTCTTTAAAATCACTTTCATTTCGGGTGATTAATGTAAAATTATTTACCAATGCAGTAGCTGCAATAATTGCATCGGGTGTTTTCACTTTGCACTTTTGACGAATTGCAATTGTTTTTTGAATGATGTTTTCCGTTAAATCAAAAATACTAACCCTACTTAAAATATTTGAACTTTTAGCTAATTGTTCATCTGTAGCATTGTGCCAACCCAACAATTCAATACGACTAATAACAGATATGCTAGGCAAAATTGAATCCATCATTTCCATTGATTTTGTTGGAAGTATTTTAGCTGCATAGCCAATAATAATATTGCTATCTATTAAATATTGTTGTCCCATTCATTTCTACTTTTTTCTATTTGATTGATTAGTTCAAGTGCCTCATTGGCCGACAAAATTCCCTTTACACCAGCAAGGGAATTATAGACTTTAGCGTCACCTTGCATTTCATCTTTTGCAAAAAAAATAACTTCAATTTCTTTGCCTAAATAACTTTGAGGTAAAGAAAGATGAATATCAGTATTTAAGGGTGTTATGGTGGTTCGATACATTTTTATTTTGTGTTAAGTTGCGTTAAGATATAATTTGTTTGAATTTAGTAAACGCCTCTTCTTTCAAAACAATAGTTTCTTCATTTTTCATTTGCTCAATTTATTTGTCTAATTGTTTTGTTGCAGTTTTTTACAATATTATTTTATAATTAGCCATGTTTTTTTTGCTGCCTTGTTTCATGTAATCGTCAAATGAAATTCTTGGTTCATTCTTTGATTTTACTTCATCATAAAGCCTAATATCATCTGCATCATCCAAATAATAAGTATTTTTTCGTACTCCTTTATTGGCAGCACTACCGCAAGTTTATTTCCTGAATTATCTGTTGTAAATTGTGTTTTCATTTTGCATATTTTAAAATACCACATCACCAAATTAGCTAATCATCACATCAAACCTTACCTTCCAAATTGTGCATCATTTTTGTCTTTTCGGCTTTGGTCTTCCAACGGAAATTCTTTGCGCATTGGGTGCATCAACATATCATCTACATTTAAAATGCGTTTCAAATTTGGATGCCCGTTAAAGTGTATTCCAAAAAAATCAAATGTTTCGCGTTCCATCCAATTTGCACCTGCAAACACTGTTGTAAGCGTGTGTACATGGGCATTTTCATTTGTCATAAATAGTTTGATGCGAATACGAACATTGTTTTGCAAACTGTGTAAATGATAAATTACACCTAATTCTTCTTTTTGTTCGGGTAAATGAATGCCCGTTAAGTCCGTTAAAAATTGAAATTGAAATTCGGGGTGTTCGTATAAATCTCTAGCAATATCAACTATTTTAGCTTTGTTTATTGTGATGGTAAGCAAATCTAATTGCTGTGCATTTAAAATATCGACACCAAATTTTTTGGTTAGGTGGGTAAGTATTTTTTCCGTCATTATTTTAGAAATTATATTCGGCTAATAGTTGCTTGTATTCTGGTGCTTCGCGTCGGCGTCGGCTTTCATTTTGTATAAGCTCTTGTATTTTTAATATACCATCAATTACTTGTTCTGGGCGCGGCGGGCAACCCGGCACATACACATCAACAGGTATAATTCTATCAATACCTTGCAATACGCTGTAAGTATCGAAAATGCCGCCACTGCTGGCACAAGCTCCCATACTTAGTACCCATTTTGGTTCGGCCATTTGTTCGTAAACTTGGCGTACAACTGGTGCCATTTTCTTTGCTATAGTGCCCATAACCATCAGTAAATCTGCTTGGCGCGGGCTAAAACTTAAACGCTCAGAACCAAAACGCCCTAAATCGTAGTGTGCACCCATTGTTGCCATAAACTCAATGCCGCAACATGATGTAGCAAAGGGTAAGGGCCAAATAGAATTTTTGCGGGCAAGGCCTACAACTTCATCTAATTTTGTTGCAAAAAAACCTGCACCTTCTAATCCTTGTGGTGCGTTCGCTGAATTTATTTTTGTCATTTTTTTAGTTTTATATTTAAAGGTTAAAGGACTTTTTTTGTTTTAACACTTTACTCTCCTCCCTTTTGGGGAGGGAAGGGGCTAATCTACTCCCATTTAAGTGCGCCTTTTTTGATGATGTAGAAAAAACCTACCAACAAAAAGCCCATAAACGAAACCATTTCTAATAAGCCAACCATACCAAGAGCTTTGAAGTTTACTGCCCATGGATACATAAAAATTACTTCTACGTCAAACAACACAAAAAGTATTGCTACTAAAAAGTACTTTATCGAAAACGGAATACGGGCATTTCCTTTCGACTCTATGCCACATTCAAACGTTTCTAACTTTACCAACGACTTGCGTTTTGGCCCCATCCAGTGCGAAGCTACCATTGTGGTAACCACAAAGCCTAATGCCACTAATAGCATTAATAACATTGGTAAATAATCAATTAAACTTCCTTGCGCACCCATATTTTATGTATTAATATTTATACTGCAAAAATGAATAATAAAACTGAAATAAAAAATTAGTTTTTAGAGAATAAGAAAAGTAATATGCTTCTAAAAATCATCATCAAAACTAAGTGTATTATTATCTACACCGCCACTGTTCATCACACCTGATTTTTGGTACTCAGCCACCCGCTTTTCAAAGAAATTTGTTTTGCCTTGTAATGATATTAATTCCATAAAATCAAATGGGTTTGTAACATTATATTTTTTAGGGCAACCCAATGAAACCAAGAGCCTATCAGCAACAAACTCAATGTATTGACACATCAAAACTGCATTCATACCAATAAGCCTCACAGGTAAAGCATCGGTAACAAATTCCTTTTCAATTTCTACAGCATTGGCAATAATATTTATTACTTGTTCTTGCGGCAATTTGGTTTGCAATTGGCTGTATAGCAAACATGCAAAGTCGCAATGTAGGCCTTCGTCGCGGCTAATAAGCTCATTACTAAAGCTAAGGCCGGGCATTAATCCACGTTTTTTCAACCAAAAAATAGAGCAAAAACTACCCGAAAAAAATATACCTTCAACGGCTGCAAATGCAATTAAGCGTTCGGCAAATGAGCCATTACCAATCCAGCGCAAAGCCCACTCCGCTTTTTTGCCCACACAAGGCACGGTATCAATGGCATGTAATAATTTATCTTTTTCTTGCGGGTCTTTTATGTAAGTATCAATTAATAATGAGTATGTTTCGCTGTGTATGTTTTCCATCATAATCTGGAAACCATAGAAACAACGTGCCTCGGGATACTGCACCTCATTCATAAAATTGATGGCAAGATTTTCATTTACAATGCCATCGCTTGCCGCAAAAAATGCGAGTACATGTTTTATAAAATGTTGTTCATCGGCGTTTAATTTGTTGTTCCAATCTGTCATGTCGGAGGCAAGGTCAATTTCTTCGGCAGTCCAAAAACTTGCTTCGGCTTGCTTGTACATTGCCCAAATGTCGTTATGTTTAATTGGGAAAAGAACAAACCTATCTTTGTTCTCAATTAATATTGGCTCTGTTACTGCGCTCATTTTTTGTAAATTTTTTGTATGCAAATTTCTAATTAAAAACTTGCGAGTGTGTTATTGTTTTAAATAATTTTCAACAAACCATATTTATAAGATGGTGTAGGGCTAAAAAGAATATTTTTTAAGAATATTGTTTAAAATAATCACCAATTTTATTAGCTAAGATTACACTTTGTTTATCAATGTATTTTGTAAAAAAATGAGCTGAGATAAATACAACTATCATTGTAACGCCAACGGCAAAAAGTTTTCCGGACAACGTATTATTTATCAAAATTAAATAAGCTGTTAGCGAACAAATAATGGGTACATGAATTAAGTAAAAACTAAATGATAGCTTCCCTAACCAATATGGAAATTTTGATGAAAATATTCGTTTATAAATATCGTTTCTGAGGCACATGTAAACTATAAACGAACTTAAAATTAGGTTTTGTAATTCGTATTTCATGTTCAATTTGGCACAAATAAAATTATTAAAAACTATCAATAATATGCTTATCGCGAAATTAAAATATCTATACTTATTAATCTTGTTTTCTATTTGCCTAACCTTCAGCGTGGTTTTATTATTCATATCCGAAAAGTCGTAATCGCTAAGTATATGCCCTACCACAAAAGCACAAAGCCAAAATAAATTTAATTTTAATAGCACTAATAATATTACAAAGTATAAAATATACCTTTTTGAATTATGCCTTATTATTCCAAAAATTGCGAATGTAAATAAGGAGCCTAAAAACTCGTATTGAATAGTCCATATTACTGGGTTATAAGTTTCTGAGGGTTTATAATTAAAAAAAGCATCAAATAAAGCAGAGAACATTGCTTTAAAAAAATTAGGTTCAAACAAATAAAAAGTTTCACTCCACCCATTTTGTAAGGCACTGTTTTTATTATACATCAATCCAAATTTCAATAATGCGTAAGCAAGCAAAACAGAAAATAACACTGGTATGCATAGTCTTATATATCGTTTAGAGAAGTAAGCGATTATTACTTTATCGTAATTTTCGGTTGACTTAAAAAAAAGAATTGAAATTACATAAGAGCTTAATGTCCAAAAAATCCAAACAGAAATCTCACCATTAAATGAAAGTTGAATTACATTAATAATGAAAGTATCTATAAACTTGCCTAAATGTAATTTATGAATTAATGTGTAAAACTTAGCCTCTTCTGCCAAAAAACAAAGCGCTTTTAAATGCCCGAAAAGCACTATTAATGCTGCTATGCCGCGCAAACCCTCTAAGTACAGTATTTTCTTCATAAATAATTCGATATTTTATATTGCAATTATATAATAATAAAAGCACTAATATTTTAAAAAAAATCATTGTATTAAGCCAAGCTTTTTTAAAAATATTAAATCAACAAAAAAAGTATAATTGCATTTTTAAAGCAAGAACCTAAATGATAGTATTTCATCCACCTCAAACACAAATGGCAAATGTTATGTTTATATATGCCTGTGCCAAGTGTTTGGCAATAAAAAATGATACTAGCTTTTGTCTTGCCGAGGGTTTAGAAAAGTTGCACTATTTTGATATTCCGGATACTGTTGCTGTGAATAAATTGAAATATGGGGCTTTTAAAATTCATAATAAAGTTGCCTTAAAAAAATACAAGTTTTTTCATAACCAAGATTACCGCAATGATTTTTCGTTGACAATGAAAAACGAAACGAATAAAAATTTATGGTATTACGGATATTTTCAAAACACCAATTATTTTATGGGCTTTGATGATGAGGTAAAATCGTGGTTTACTATTAAACAAGTGTATAAGAATCAATACGAAAAAGCTATTCAACAGTTAAATCCTCAAGGTAAAAAAGTAATTAGTGTACATATAAGATTAAAAGACTATAAAACCTTTGGGCCAGATTTTTTGGGTGGGCCTGATTTGACTTTGCCAATGAACTATTATCATAATTTATTAAAGCAATTTGACGAAAATGAGTACCAGATTATTTTTATGTCGGATGATATTGAAGAGGTAAAAAAAGAATTTGGCAACATAAAATCGGCAAGGTTTTCAACAGAAAATTCAATTGTAGATTTTCAAATAATACAACATGCAAATGTTTGTATCAATGCTCATAGCACATTCAGTTGGTGGGCAGCTTGGCTCAATAAAAATGAGGATAAAAAAGTATTTGTCCCAAACAACTTTTTAGGTTTTAAAATTGGTGTTGAAACCCCAAAAAATATTATTCCAAAAGGGTGGAATAGGGTAGATGTTTAAAAAATATTTCGTACGAGTTTAAATATCGTTTAATATTTAATTTCAATTACGCGAATTATGGGTTGATTTTTTTTGTAACACAGTACGTCTAGAACCAACGTCATTCCTGTCTTCGCAGGAATATGGCATGCATATCCTCAGCCAATAAAATCTGACTATAAGCCAACCCTTGATTTGCTTAATTTTCTATTCGAAAAAACCAACTTTTCTAAGTTTCAAATTGCTTTCAATTTGCTTAAAAGTATTTAACATGTGCTTAATAATTTTATCTCTGCAAAAGGCTTCGCTACTTGGTGGGAATTTATTGGTATTTATAGATAATTTACTTACAATATTTTCAGGTAAATATTGCATTGCTGTAATTGTATTTTGTTTAGAATATTTCATCTTAAATGTAAAGGTATTTTCGTTTAATTCCTCCACTTCATTTGCCCCTAATAAGCTGTAAGTAAATTTAATTTTTACAGTATCAGTAGGGTTTACAGATTTTTCTACCAAAGCCAAAATTGTAAACGAATACTTTACTTTTTCTCTGGTTGAGACAGTAAACGAGTCCTTTACTTTTGTTTGCGCAAAAGTATTGAGCACCAACAAAAAGAAATAAACGGAGAAGCAAAAATTTGTGTATTTATTCATAATCAATTTTCAAATATATCTTTTTTAATTTATTGCAAGTTTAATGCACAATAGAGTTTATGAACATACCTTTGCTAATAAACTTAGTCAAAAGCACACATCATCAACAGAATATGTTCTATTTTTACCATCATTCAAACTTAAAAATTGCACGCACAATTAAGCGACATAGAAATTATTAGTCTTTATAAAACCAATGACGACAAGGTTTTAGTGGGTGAATTATTTACGCGTTATACTGATTTTGTATTTGCAGTATGTATGAAATATTTACGCAACACTTATGATTGCGAGGATGCTACGATGCAAATTTTCGAGAAACTCATTATTGACTTAAAACGTTTTGAAGTAAATAATTTTAAAAGTTGGTTGCACGTAATAGCTAAAAACTATTGTATGATGAAGTTACGAAAACCTGACCGTGAAATTTATATAGAAAAATTTATGGAAAAGGACTTAGAATTTCATCAAGACAACAGCCAAGAAAAAGAACAACAATTGCAAGCACTTGAAAAAGCCATTACAGAATTAACTACAGAACAAAAACAATGTGTTGAACTATTTTATATTCAACAAAAAAGCTACACCGAAATTTCGGATGCCACAGGTTTCGATTATAAAAAAGTGAAAAGCTACATTCAAAACGGAAAGCGGAATTTGCAAATAAAATTGCAACATATAACTATAGCAATTGCCATCATTATTAATTGGTTATTTTAATGGAAAATAAAGATACATATATAGCCACAGACGTTTGTCCAAGCCAAGCTCAATTAAATGATTATGCTTTTGGTAAATTGAATAATTTGCAAAAACACCAAATAGAACGCCATGCACTTAATTGCAAAATGTGTGATGATGTGATTGATGGATTACTGCAATTAAAATCGGAAAACCAATTGGTGTATTCGCTAAATAGTATCAATAAAAAAATTGAAGAAAGAATCAAACCTACTAGAAGGTTGTGGTACGTTGGTTTTTCGGTTGCGGCTTCGGTGGCAATGTTGGTAGGTGTTTCGGTTTATTTTATTAACAGCAAAAAAGATGCCTTGGTGCAAAATACCTCTATTGATAATTCATCATTTAAAGTAAGCAAAGATTCAATAAAGCAGAATTCGGGAGATTTAGGATTTGTAAAAAATGTACTACCAACTTCCGAGTCGCTTGAAAAAATAAATGACTCTGCAATAATTGATACTAAGCAAGAAGATTTGGAACAACCAAAAGTTGAAAACTTAATGGAACAAACTGTTGCTGATGGTAATGTTGTTGATGATATTATTACAGAACCAAAACAATCAGTAGCAGCAAATGATGATGCAAAAAAACACGAAGAAAAATCGAATGATGTAAATTCTAACACCAATTTTGCCCAAGCCCAAACGTCTGTTAAATTGGCTCCTTCCAACTCGTTTAACTCTCCCAAAATTGCAAGTACCGAAGCGTACGAGTTAGAAGCGGCTTATGCTAAAAAAGACACAAGAGCCAAAAAAGCATTGGATATGCCGTTAGACGACGCTACAATTGCAAAAAACAATTATTTGAGTGGTGTTGGTTTTATGCAACAAAAAAATTATGCAAAAGCAATAAAATGTTTTGATGTAACACTTAAATACAGCACTACCCAATACTTTGAAGATGCGCAATGGCAAAAGGCAAACGCATTGTTGCAAAACAAAGAAGAGAAAGAAGCAAAGAAATTATTAGAGCAAATTGCAGCACAAAACGGAATCCACAAAACCGATGCAATTGAAGAATTAGAAAAAATAAAATAGTATTTTTTACAAAAAGAAATTGAAATTAGAAATGTGTATTGCCTTTATTTCTTTTTATTTGCGGCCGCATGAGTAATTCAAAAAACAAAAAAGAAAACAATGAAGAGGCTGCACAAATGAGCTTTTTAGAACATTTAGAGGCATTGCGTGGGCATTTAATACGCGCTGCAATAGCAGTTGTTGTGGCAAGTGTTTTACTTTTTTGCTACCGCGAATTTATTTTTGATGTCATACTTTTTGCACCCAAAAATCCTGATTTTATTACTTACCGAGCCTTATGCAAACTTTCGCATTTATTAAATATTGGTGATGCTCTTTGCCTAAGCAACTTTAATTTTGAATTGATAAACACAACCCTTGCAGGTCAGTTTACAATGCACATGTGGGTGGCTTTGGTGGGTGGTTTAGTTGTCTCTTTCCCTTATATAGCTTGGGAGTTGTGGCGTTTTGTAAAACCAGCTTTGTCGTTAAAAGAACTTACTTATTCGCGCGGATTGGTATTTTTTACCTCTGGTCTTTTTATTACTGGTATACTATTTGGCTACTATGTTATATGCCCCTTATCAATAAATTTTTTGGGAACTTATGTAGTAAGTATCGATGTTAAAAACATGATAGAAATGGATTCCTACATCTCTACAGTTACGACCATTACATTGGCTTCGGGATTGGTTTTTGAGTTGCCTATTCTAATTTATTTCTTAACCAAAATAGGATTGGTAACCCCAACTTTTATGCGCACCTACCGCAAACATGCCATTGTTGTTATATTGTTGCTTGCCGCTGTTATTACACCTTCGCCCGACGTTACCTCTCAAATGTTGGTTGCAATTCCTATTTATATTTTATATGAAATTAGCGTTTTTGTAAGTGCTTATGTTATGAAAAAAGAGTAGTTTTTTTTTGAATACAAAAATAAAAATTTTGCATTTGTTTTATTCTTGTTTCAATTTTTACTATTCCTGAAACATTGCCAAAAATATTTTTTTAAATATTTGTAACAATAATTTATCCACACCCAGAAGGAGAAATGAAATATTTTGCCAAAACTCTTGTCTTTTTAAAATTAGATATTTATTAGTTTAGTTGTTAAGAAAATAGCCAATGATGAAACTTTAAAATTCTACATTTGATGGAAATATTTTATTTGGTTTGAAAACGCAACCTATTTCACACTCTTAAACTTTTATTTGAAAAAAAATAAATTAGGTTTGTCGGTAATAATAAATGCTCTTTTTGAAATAGAAAGGCAAAGTATTTGTTAGCATACTTTTAATTGAAAAAACAATAAATTAATTTAATAAATATGAAGAGAATAATTTTAATGATTTGTACTGTAGCATTTGTATTTACTGCAAAAGCACAAACACTAAAACAGGCTATTGACCTTACACACAGCGAACAGTTTGATGAGGCTACCAAGGTGTATAAACAACTAATACAAGGGGCTTATAAAAATGGGGAGTACTATTATTTTTTGGGCGAAAATTATTTTCAACAAGGTATTTTGGATTCGGCAAACTCTTATTTTGAGAAAGGTATTGATGTGGACCCAACCAATGCTTTAAATTATGTGGGGCTTGGCAAAATGCAATGGTATGATGCTAAGTTTAACAGCGCCAAAGTAAATTTTGATAAGGCAATAACCATGTCGAACAAAAAGAGTGTGAAGGTGTATAAAGAAATTGCTAAATGCTACACCAACGCTGATAAAAAAGAACTTGACGCTGCACTAAAAATGTTGGACGATGCCATAAAAATTGACCCAAAAGACACTGAAATTCCTCTACTTTATGGTGATGTTTACCTTGAACAAGGTGATGGCAGCAAGGCTATTGAACAATATAAAAAAGCACAAGAATTTGATAAAAAATCATGCCTCGCTACTTTGCGTATTGGGCAATTATACGGACGTGCCAAAAACTATGCCTTGGCGTTTGAGTATTACCAAAACGCAACAAATATAGATTCGTCATTTGCACCTGCCTACCGCGAGCAAGCCGAACTTTATTATAAAGCAGGGCAATACGAAAAAGCGAAAGCCAAGTACCGCAAGTTCTTAGAATTATCAAGTAACAACGTGGAGGCACGCCGCCGTTATGCTTCCTTTTTATATTTGAACAAAGATTATGCAGAGTCTATAAATCAATTGCAAATGGTGCGCGCAATAGATACATCGTACAATGTGGTAAATCGTTTGTTGGCTTTTTCATATTATGAAAGTGGTAAATACCCTGAGGCATTGAACTATAGCAACTTATTTTTCTTGCGCCAAACGGTTGAAAAAAACAAAGTGTTGCCAGATGATTATGCGTACAAAGGCAAAATTTATTCTAAACTTGGGCAAGATACTTTGGGCGTTACAGCTTTGGCAAAGGCAGTACAAATGGATACTTCAAAAAGCGAATTGTATGGCGATATTGCTGGTGCATATTTAAAAATGCGCAAGTATCCAGAAGCTTCTAAGTATTATGAATTAAAAATAAAATCGAAGAAAGGCTTAACTTCGCAAGATTATTATGGCTTGGGCAAATCGCAATTTTTTGGCAAAGAATATGTAAAAGCCGATACTACTTTCGGTACTTTTATTGCTTTGCAACCTAAATTGCCAAACGGATATTTGTGGCGTGCTAAAACAAAAACTAATTTAGATTTAGATTCAAAATTAGGACTCGCGAAACCATTTTACGAAAATTATTTGGAGCGTGTAACCGATAAAGAAAAAGAAAAGAAAGACATGATTGAGGCCTATTCTTATTTAGGATATTATTATTTTCAGGCTAAGGACAATGCAAATGCAAAGCTAAATTTTGCAAAAGTAAAGGAGCTTGACCCTACCAATGACAAGGCTAACAAAGCTCTCAACTCAATAAAATAAAATAAATTATAAACTTAAAATAGAAGCGGCAACATAAATTGCTGCTTTTATTATTTTATATGACTAAAATATCAATAACCTTATTTGGCTATTTACTTCTTTTTAGTGTAAATATTTTTGCCCAAAAATCGGACTTTGGCGAAACAAACGACGTAGAAATTAACCTCAAATATTGTTTGCACCAAGAGGAAGCAAATGCAACTGTTTTGTTTGACGTGGAAGAGGTAAATGCAGATTTAAACATGAATATTATTGTTGACAGACATCAACGTATCAAAATATTTAAAGACAAAGAACTAGCAAACAAAACATTTTCTATTGTAATAGAAAGTGAAAATGATTTGCAAAAATTAATTCGCATAAAAGCCCACACCATTAATTTTAATATTATTAATGAGAAGGATATTATAGTTTTAGATTCATCAAAAATTACAAGCAAAAAAATTGATGCTACACATACTCAAATTAGTTTTGAATACCCAAATGTAAAAGCTGGCAGTATTTTGGAAGTAGAATATAAATTACTGTTGAAACCCACGCAAAATATACCAGTTTGGTATTTTCAAAGCGCACAAATGCCGGTTAATTATAGTGCATTTTCTACAAGTGTTCCGGCACTTATAAAATACAAAACTTCAATTTCAAAATCAAACTTGGTTACTATTGATAGTAGCGCAATTGAAATGGCAAGCGAAGCCAAATTTGAGAATGAACTGGTGCAAAAAACTTACATTAAAAAGATGCGATATTTTGCTGGTAACCTCAATGAATTGAACATTGAAAAATACACCCCTGCAAAAAATATTGACTTGTGTAGAATAGAATTGGTACGTCAGCAATCATACCACGGCCCCAAAACAATTGTTCATTGGCAAACGTGGAGAAATGTGGCGAAGGCTTTAAATACAGATGGTGCGGGTGCGCAGTTGCAAAAATTTATTGGTAAAAAAATTGGAAAGCAATTGGTTGAAGGCAAGAAAAGTGAAATGGAAAAGATTGCAATTATTTTCGATTTTATTAAAAATGATTTTACGGAAGAAGGATTGAAAAATATAAAATCTAATTGTGGTATTGATAGTGTTTTACTAACCAGAAAAGCCAATAATGCAGGCTTAAATATTTTGCTTGTAGCATTGCTACACAGTACCGGTTTAAAGGCAATGCCTGTGTTTATATCATCTGCAAATTTAATTAAAAACGATTTGCCAAATGGTGAAATTTTTGATGATATATATGTGCTTGTAAAAGTGGACGGCAAAAATATTATTCTGGATGCTACTGACAAAAAACAATCAATACAAAATGTACCTACCCAGCTCATTGGGCACCAAGCATATGTACTGACGGATGATTTAGAAGGGTTTGAAATTATTACTATTGACAATAATAACCACCCATTTGAGCGTAAATGTTTTGTGTTAGAAAACATTGATGCAATAGGAAATGTAACAGGAAAGTGCAATTTTGATATTAATTATTATGAGATGAGCGTATTCTTAAAAAACAATGAAAACAATAGCAAAGAAGCACTCAAGCGGAAGTATAAATCATCACCAAATAAAATAGATTTAACCAACCAAGTAATTACACCAACCGAAACCATAAAACCTAATGTGAAGGAGCAAGTAAAGTATAATTACAAAATTAATTTAGATACGAATACGCAGTTAAACTTCTTAGACGAGTTTGATACCAACAATCCTTTTAGCTATGAAAAAGTAAATGGCAGCTTTGATTTATTGGCTCCAATAAAATATTTTTATCACTACACTATTCTATTAGATGACGCATTAACTTTTACAAAAATACCTTCAAACAAATTTACCTATATGGGTTTGGATGATGCACTATTTGATTTAGAAACGCAACAAACAGGAAATGCTTTGCAAATAAAAATATCAATGAATGTAAACAAAACAGTTCATTCTCAAACCGAATATTCACAGCTAAAAGAGTTTTATACTAATGCATTGGCTGATATTAAATCGGGAATTACAATTTCTAAAAAATAGAATTAATGTATAAAATAATTATCAGTTTTTCAATAATATTCCTTTCTTTTTTAAATACACAAGCGCAAACTAAAAATATTTTTGGGCGCATAATTGACGAGGATGGTAGCCCAATAATGGGTGCAGTATTATTTGAAAAAACCCAGAATAAATTTGTGGTTAGTGATATGGATGGCGGCTTTAACATGGCGTTGCCACCTGAAATAAAAACAATTGAAGTAAATTGTTTGGGTTACTATAAAAAAGATGTTCCCTTTGGCGACAACGAATATTTTGATGTTAAATTAGAAATGAAAAAGCTAAAAACGAACGCACCAACAAATAAAAATGCTAACCCGTTTGAGAAATAGTATTGGACTATATTGAATGTTCAATCCGTACTATTTCACTAATCGAAGTTTGAATTTATTGTAATTTATTTTCCAGCACAAAGTTCACAGCGGTTTTTGAGTTTCACAGTTTTGCTTTTATACTTTTGAATCTTAAGAAGGTTTTGATTTGCTTTCAAAACGTATCTTTGATTTATTGATAAACAACATTGAACCTGTTACCGCTTGTGTTATGGTTGTTTGTTTGTGGTCAAGCACAACCAATCCAATGTCTTCAATTGAGATGGATGCTGCTGCTTCTTTTTTAAATTTTTCAAACGCTTCATTTGTTTCCACTTCTCCCTTTAGTGTGGAGTTAGAGGTGAGGTGAACTGCTTCGGGCAACCGCACAATTAATTGAGCATCTTTTAAACTCAAGTATGCTGGATTGCCAAAATATAATGTGCGTTTAATCATAACTTCTCCCTTAATCCCTCTCCAAAAGAGAGGGAGATTTGTTATTTACTTTTTTTTATTGAACAGTTTTTTAAAAAATGATTTTGGATTAGTTTCTTCTTTTATATGATGTATTTTTTGTAATTCACTAATATCAGCTTTGTCTTTAGGGCGATTGGTTGAACTTTTGCTCAATATTAAATCATTCAAATTAAGGATAGGAACTTGAATGTTTTGCAAAGGAAAATATACAGAATTGCTATGGGCCAAGTCAAAATTAATATTTGATATTTTGGTTATGAAATCAATTTTTGCAGGTTCTACTCCAATATGAAAAGCTATAACATCAGTAAAATTAAGTCCGTTAATTTTGTTAAGGTCTTCATCAATTATACCATGTTGTTTAAGTGTATTTATAAGTTTTAGTTTATTGCCATTATCAGGTTTAATACAAATCTAAATCGCCAGTGGTGCGCACATAGCCATGATATACTGCGGCATAGCCTCCAATCAAAATAAATTCAACTTTGTTTTGTGTAAGTTGTTCCAGTATTTCTTTATGTGCATCAGCCAGTATATTCATTTCTTATATATTATTCGATTGCTATGTTGGTTTAATTCTTCGTTTGAATATGTAATGTTTAAAAGTTTAAAATGTTCTGCCAACCTTTGCAGTGTGGATAGGCTTCTCCAATGTACATATTGGCTCTCATTCATTTCGGCCAAAGAATTATGAAAGATAATTCTATTGCCATATTCTGCAACTGGTTCTTCGGCTTTGGTGGCTTCTGTTATTATGGGTTTGTATTGTTTATTTTTCATTTTTAATTAGCAATTATCAAACATCAATTGTCAAAATTATTTCGGTAAACACATTGTTGTATTGGTCTTTTACATCTTTTACATCTTTTACAAAAGGCAATAGTTTTTCAATATCGTTGTCGTCTAATACCTTGTACGAATTTACGTTAAATGTATTTGAAATCTCAGTACTTGTAATATTTATGTTTTCAATACTTTCATTTAATTGCGTGTTTATATCTGATGCAAAATCATTAAATTGTTGATTCAAATTTTTGAAGCTTTGCGACAAATTTGGTTGTTTTTTATTTTCTAATATTTGAGGTTCGTTAACTGATATATTATTATCGTTTTTAGATATAATTTTTTGAAGAAGAGCTTCGTCATTTATATGTAAATGTGTAGTATTTATTATTACTTTTTCTGGTTCATTAAAATCTTGAATGCGTGTAATGTTTTCATAGTCATTATAAATTGTGTAGTACTGTGGTTCGTCAATCATAGTAAGGTATTCGGCATGTGGTGGCAAGGTTTTAAAATGTTCGGTTTCTTTTAAAAAGAAGATTCCTACATGCACGTTTTCCCATTCTTTTCTTTAGGTTCTATGTGTAATATTTCGGCATGAATAGGCAAGGCATCAGCATCTAATAACCGAGAGAGAATTTGGTTGTTTTCTGCGGGAATAAATCCAATCATTTTATTTTTGCAGCAAATAGCAATTGCATTGCTGTCATATTTATTGTTGGGTTCACGTTTCAATTCAAGTATATCGTTTTGCTTCATTAGCTTTAAAAACTTAACACCTTTATGAAAACGAAAACCTGCCACAAAACTTTGCAATAAATAATATTTCTGGTATTGCTTTTGCCATGTTTTGGGCATAAGCGCAGCCGCCCCAACAGCAAATAAAGATTGTATGAAGGTTGCACGGGTCATTTAGAATCTTGATTAAAATATTTTTTCAAATTCATATTTAATTGCTTTTTTAATCAAATTGCAATAAAGATTATTCCGTAATAAAGATTCGTCTTTAATAATTTTTGCCCTTCTAATTCAACTGTGGCTTTTTTCTTTTCCAAATATATAAATATGACCAAACCAACTATTTGTTTTAATTGGTGCAATAAACATGTTATGAAAGCCAACTATAAACAAGTTTTTCGCGCACGATAATTTTTATAGTTTTGAAACTCAAAATATTTGCATGGATACAGTAAAACTACACGATAAATTTTTTAAAATATTTATTGATAAAAACCAAATTGAAGCAGCAGTTGAGAAAGTTGCAGCTAGCATAAATAAGGACTATGAATATGAAGTGCCATTGTTTTTGTCAGTACTCAACGGCTCATTTATGTTTACATCTGATTTACTTAAAAAAATTCATATTCCTTGCGAATTGTCTTTTATAAAATTAGCTTCATATAGCGGCGTCGGCACTACTGGTAAAGTAAATGAGTTAATTGGCTTAAACGAAACCATAAGAGGTAGGCACATTGTTATTTTAGAAGATATTGTTGATACTGGCATTACGCTTGAAATGTTGATTGATGCATTAGAGAAATACGAAGTAAAGTCGGTGAAAATTGCGGCACTATTATTTAAGCCCAAAGCCTATCAAAAAAACAAAAAAATAGATTATGTAGGTATAGAGGTAGGTAACGAATTTTTGGTTGGATATGGTTTAGATTACAATGCACGTGGTAGAAATTTACCCAACATTTATAAAATTATTGAATAACAAAATTTGCCATGAAAGTAACTTTTTTAGGAACTGGCACATCATCAGGTGTGCCAATGGTGGCTTGCAATTGCGCGGTATGCTGTAGTGTAAATTCTAAAGACAAAAGGTTACGTACTTCTATTCTTATAAGCAACGATAATGAAAGCTATGCAATAGATTCTGGACCCGATTTTAGACAACAAATGCTTGCTAATAATGTGAAGCAGTTGCACGGTATTGTTTATACACACGAACACATTGACCATACCGGCGGACTTGATGACATAAGGGGATACAATCATTTTATGCAACAGCCAATGAATTTGTTTGCTTCAAAAACAGTGCAAGCTGCTATACAAAAACAGTTTTATTACATCTTTACCGAAAATAAATACCCTGGCATTCCGCAAGTAAATTTCAAAGAAATTGAAGCTGGTAAAAAATTTTATTTAGGAAGTTTAGCAGTGCAACCAATTGAGGTAATGCATTTAAAAATGGCTGTATTAGGCTTTCGCATCAATGACTTTACTTACATTACGGATGCTAATTTTATAAACGAATCTGAGATTGAAAAAATTAAAGGCACTAAAATTTTGGTGCTCAATGCATTGCGAATTCAAAAACATATTTCACATTTTAGTTTGTCCGAAGCAATTGCTTTTGCACAATATATTGGTGCCGAAAAAACTTATTTCACCCACATTAGCCACCAATTAGGATTGCATGATGATGTACAAAAAATACTTCCCGAAAACATGTTTTTGGCGTATGATGGTTTGCAAATAAATTGCGATTATATCAATTCTAATTATAAAATAGCCCAAACTATTTTATAGTTTTATCCCGTTGTTTCAAACGAGTTATAATGCCGATACTATATGAAAATGGTACAATAGTCCCGTTTGAAACAATAGGAGAAATTGGACTATATTGAATGTACAATCGGTATTAGTTGTTATGCTTTATTTGCAAAGTAATTGCAGTTCTTTTTAGCCACACAAACTATATTCACTTGCCTGATGAAACAAAATGTAATACCCAAAACAAGGGATAGTGATTACAAAACTTTTTTATTAATATTAATTCCAATTTGTGTGGTATTACTTGCTTATTCAAGTAATACGGTTGATGTAGTATTGATGCCAAAGTTTTTGTGTTACGCAATATTTACAATCGTAATGTGTATTGCTGCATATTTTGTTTCAAATAATAAGCCCCAATATTTTCAAGTAATTATTTCTTCAATATATTTTAAAGTATATTTTCTGTTTTTATTAACGTCGTTTATTGGTGTTTTTTTTAGCTGTAATTATGCCGATGCTATATTTGAATGGCTCAAAATATTTTTGTTTGGCACATCTACTTTTTGTTGTGCCATTTATTTTTTTGATAAAAATAAAAAGGTTGAATATTTTGTAAAATCAATAAACATTGCGAATATTATTATCGCCATTATTGGATTGTATCAGTTTATTAATATTGCAAACAATACTGATATTTCTCATAGTATTACTTATGCTGTTACAGCAACTTTTGGTCATAAAAATATTTTTGCCGAAATACTATTTATTACCTTACCATTTACATTTTACAATATTATATACGGAAATAAAGTTTGGAAATTTATAGGTGGTATTGGTGCATTGCTTACCTTATTTTTAATTACAATATCATTGACAAGGGCGGTGTGGTTGTCCACAATTTTTGGGTTTATTTTTTCATATTTAATTTATCGTTATTACCAAAAGCAGGAATTCAAAAACCTTTTCTTTTCAAATAAGAGTAAGCTTTACATTACCTTGGCTGTAATAGTCTCAATACTTGTAAGTGTATTTATTTATTCGCGATTAGACACTTTTAAAACATTTCAAAAGCAGGCTATTTCCATAGTATATTTTAAATATGGCTCAGGTGCCGAACGCTTACAACTTTGGCAAAAATCAATAAGTGTATTCAAAGAAAACCCAATTTTTGGTGGAGGGTTAGGTAGTTGGAAAATTATGGTTTTAAACTACGGACACAATGGTTTAGAAACAGAAAACAATAAAACTTTTCACCAAAGGCCGCACAACGATTTTTTGTGGATACTCTGTGAACAAGGGCTTGTAGGGTTAATATTATATCTTGCTTTAGTTACTTTAATTATTTACAGTATTGTTTTTAAAATTAAAAATGCCATATCTAATAGTGAACAATTTTTCTTTTTCTTAATGCTTTACGTTTATTTCGGATATTTAATTTTTTCATTTTTCAGTTTTCCGAAAGAGCGCATAGAGCATAATATTATTTTGACTTTTATTTTTGCTTTTGCATTAATTCCGCAACAAAAATTTATTGATACCACAACAAATAAGTTGTTGCATTATGTTGTATTTTCAACAATTGCTGCAATTAATATATACGCGATTAGGGTTGGTTTTATTAGGTATAATAGTGAAGTACATCTGCAAAAAGCATACACTGCACGTGCCAAAGAAAACTGGCAAAAAGTTATTGATGAAATAGACAAAGCAAGTAATATTTATTTTGCCATAGACCCTATGTGTACTCCCATAAAATGGTATAGTGGTTCAGCACAATACAATTTAGGAAACCAAGAAATGGCTTTTATGGATTTTAATACATCATACCAACAAAACCCGAACCACATTCATGTATTAAATAATTTAGGTACAAGTTTTGAAATAAAAGGCGAACACAACCAAGCAATAAAAATGTATGAACGTGCATTGCAAATTTCGCCATTGTTTGTCGATGCCCAATTAAACCTTGCAGCAACGTATTTTAACGCAGGCAATAAATTAAAGTCTTTCGATGTTTTTACAAATATTTTGCCCGATACCAATAATGAAAAATACATGCAAATGTTGCCGCTAATTGTTGATGCAAAGTGTAAAATTATGGTGGATACAATGAAATGTTTGCCGTTAAAAATGACGATAGAAGCAATAAACAACGTACCATTGTGGAAGCAGGATGTTTACTTTAAATCTAAGCAAAATAATATTAGTTTTGACCAACAAATTATTACCGATGCTATTTTTGTTATTGATAACATAGACAGAAAACAAAATGAAGCGTATATAAATTCATTGATTAAAAAATATAAGATAATTGAAAACACCAAAAAATGAAAATATGAAACTAAATTACTTTAAAATATTATTAACTATTTTGACTACTTTGTTTGTTATAAGTAGTAAAGCTCAAATTATTACAGAAATTTCTCCAAATATTTGTAATGCTGGTTCAACTATCAGTGTTGGTATGAGTGGGCAAGGCACTCATTTTGGGCAAGGCACAAGCACCACACAAGTTTGGTTTAGTCAAGGTACTTCCACAATTTATTCAAGCATTGTGCACGTTATCTATGATGATACTTTGGTGGCAGATGTTTTTGTTCCAAACAATATACCAACTGGTGTTTACAATACAAATATTTATAATTCGGTTGATAGTGTAGTTTCTTTTGTAAACTCATTTACAATAAATGCCAACCCTAACCCACCTCAAATTATAAGTGTTGCACCAAATTATGCTAATGCAGGTAATACAATTTCAGTAACCATAAGTGGTCAAAACACAAACTTTGCGCAGGGTACAAGTACAGTTCAATTTACCCAAGGTACTTCTACACTTTCAGCTTCATCAATAACAGTGTTGAGTGCAACTCAAATAATAGCGCAACTTTATGTACCTAACTATGCAAATTTGGGTTCATACAATGTAGAGGTTAGCAATAGTTTTGATGGTAATTTAATGTTGGCAAATGGCTTTGTTGTAAATCAAGGACTTTGCAATAACATTGATATTTTACTTGCTCAACCCTCATGCAATATGGGTGTAGCAACTTTCGATATTCTCGGGGGCACTCCGCCATTTACAATTAATATTAATGGATTTGATACAGTCGTATATGGTAACTATTTTGATTTTTATCCACAAAGTTTGGCTACATATCAAATCAATTATGCTTTCGATAGTTTTGGTTGCCCAGCAAATTTAATTGACTCCACTATCACAACTGAAATTTTAACAGTAACGCTGGTTGCAAGCAGCAGTATTATTTGCCAAGGAAGCCCTGTTACATTTACTGCCAGCTTTGGTGGAGGTTCTAATATAGCTAATACTTACTATAATTATGGCGATGGTATTAATGGAATTAGCACAACGCACACTTATACAGCACAAGGTACTTTTTTGCCAACCATACAAGTAAGTAACGGCAATTGTTCAACAAGTGCTGCATCAAATCCCATAATAGTAAGTGCACAGCCGCAGATAAATATAACAAATAATGTTGATGCCACCTGTGGTTTATCAAACGGAATATTGGAATTCGCTGCTTTTGGAAATGCTCCATTTGCATATTCTGTTGCAGGGCCAGCAAGTTATACCTCAACCAATGCAATTAATATTAATTTGGATGGAGGCAATTATTCCATCACAATTAATGATGCAAATGGCTGTAGTTCGGTAAATACAATTACTGTAAATAACCAAACACAAATTACAAATATTACAGGCACAGTTACTGGTGTTAATGGCGTATTAGCTACAAATGCAAACATATTACTATATCAAATAAATAACGGAGTAGCAGCATTTGTAAATACCACAAATACTTTAACAGATAATGCTGGAAACTATTCATTTGCAAATCTTAGTAGTGGCGATTATTTAATAAAAGCAGTTCCAGATTCAATGGTAAATCCGTTGGCGGTTTCCACTTATTTTGGTAATACATCGCTTTGGGCTATGGCCGATACATTGCATGTAAATTGTGCGAATACAATTACCGCAAATATTACATTAGATTCATTACCAACCTTAAATGGTAGTTCTGTAATTGCAGGTAGTATTAGTAATTTTTCAAGTTCGTTTTTTCAAGCTTTTGTTGCACCACAAATTTCAATTTCGGGCGTTGTCGTAAATTTATTTAATGCAAACACCAACACACTTGTAGCTACTGTTATTACAGATTCTTTGGGTAATTTTATTTTTACAAATTTGCCTGCTGGCAGTTATATTATTTACATTGATATACCTGGAATGGAACAAAACGCGTTTACCGTTATTTCAATTGGCACAGGTAATTTTTACAATATACTACCGTTTTTTATTGATGAAAATGCTGGGGTAATTTATGATAATAACTTAACCGTATCTATCAGTAAAGTTTCTTTACCAAATAATAATATCAATGTTTACCCTAATCCTTTTAAAGCTGAAACATCTGTAAAATACACCTTGCAAGAGTCATCAAATGTGTTGATAGTCGTTTATAATTTACTTGGAGAAAAAGTAGCTACATTGGTTAATGCCAACAAAAATGTCGGAACTTATACTGAACAATTTAAGCCTGCAAATAAGGGTGTTTATTTTAGTCACTCAACAATAAATGGTATAACAAACACCCACAAAATAGTTTGTATTGAATAACAAATATGCAAGTTGGCGTTTGCTAAATTATCTTGAATGTTAAGATGTTTATAAAAGATTCGCCTTTACAGTTCCTTTAAAACCAATCATTTACAACCAACATTATGAAAAAAAAAATAGCTATTAACGGCTTCGGACGTATTGGGCGTGCGTTGTTTAGAATACTAACAAACATCGAAAACATTGAAGTGGTAGCCATTAACGATTTGGCAGACAACAAAACAATGGCGCATCTTTTAAAATATGATTCGGTGCATGGTATTAGCAAAAATGCTGTAACTTTTGATGACGAAAAAATAAAATGTGGTACGCAAAACCCAATTATTCTTCATCAAAAAAATATTGAAAATTTAGATTGGAAAAACCTGAATGTAGATATTGTAGTTGAATCTACGGGCTTGTTTTTAACTACAGAAACCGCTATGAAACACATTACAAGTGGTGCTAAAAAAGTTATTTTATCAGCCCCCCCAAAAGACAATGAAATTCCATCGGTAGTAATAGGTGTAAACGAAAGTATTTTAACTGGTAATGAATTAATTATTTCAAATGCGTCATGCACAACCAACAATGCCGCGCCAATGCTCAAAGTATTGAACGATAATTTTGGTGTAACAAGTGCGTACATTACAACTATTCATTCATATACCAACGACCAACGCCTAATAGACGCGCCACATCACGATTTAAGAAGGGCACGTGCAGCAGCCACCTCAATAATACCAACTACTACAGGGGCGGCAAAAGCAATTACTAAAATATTTCCGAATCTTGAGGGCAAAGTGGGCGGCGGCGGCATTCGTGTACCAGTTCCTGATGGCTCATTAACTGATATTACTTGCATCTTAAAAAAACAAACTACAGTTGATGAAATAAATAAATTGTTTGAACAAGCCTCAAAAACATACCTAAAAGGTATATTAGAATATACTGATGAACCAATTGTTTCAATTGATGTTGTTGGTAACCCACACTCGTGCATATTTGATTCGGCACTTACATCAATAGTTGGCAACATGGTTAAAGTTGTTGGTTGGTATGACAATGAAATTGGGTATAGCAATAGGTTATTTAATTTACTCGAATTACTTTAACTGTTTATTTATTTATCAATTACTATTTGCTTTTTTAGATATTCGCGCAAAATTTTAGGAGCAATTATGGTTAAACGGCAGCTACTATTCATATTTGCCAAATTAATAATTAGCATATCATATTATGGAAAATACATTTAGAATTGTTTCAAAAACAACTTTTGGCTTTGAACATGGCGTTGCCAAAGAGTTTGAGCAATTAGGACTTACTGATATTGAAATACATAATAGGGCCGTTTCGGGTGTGGGAACTTTAAAAGAATTATACGCTTTAAATTATTGTAGCCGATTATCGTTACGTATTTTAGTTCCTATATTAAATTGCACTGTTACCAGCCAGCAAAGCTTATACGATGCTGTTATGAGTATAAATTGGAGCAATTATATTTCTACAAATAGTAAAATAGCCATTGATAGCAGCCAAAATCAATCGGAGTTTAACAATACAATGTTTATTAGCGTAAAAGCCAAGGATGCAATTGTGGACCAGCTTCGTACCGCTAGTGGCGACAGACCTTCGGTAGATATTGACAACCCAGATTTACGTATAAATATTCATATTTTTAAAGAACAATGCACCATAAGTTTAGACTCAAGCGGACACTCATTGCACAAACGAGGATATAGAAACGCAACGGTAAAAGCACCCTTAAATGAGGTGTTAGCGGCAGGTTTAATATTTTTAAGCGAGTGGGATTGCACAGTACCATTTATTGACCCAATGTGTGGCTCAGGCACTATTGCTATTGAAGCTTGCATGTTAGCAAAAAATATTCCGGCGGGTTATTTTACCGATGGTTATAGTTTTTTTAAATGGAAAAATTATGATAAGCAAATTTGGCAAGACATGGTTGACGAAGCCAATGCTAAAATTGTAGATTTAAAAACAAAAATTGTAGCTATGGATGTTGCAAAAACCAGCTACGAAGCCGCAAAAGAAAATATTGAAGAGGCTGGATTAGCTGAGGATATAGAGCTTATTAGAATGAACTTTTTTGATTACGCCAACACATTTACAGAAGGTATTTTGGTGATAAATCCGCCTTATGGCGAACGTTTAAGTATTGATGATGTGCAAGAATTTTATGCAGAAATGGGCGATACTTTTAAGCAACACTACAAAGGAATGTCAGCCTTTATTATTACATCAAACCCTGATGGGTATAAAAGTGTTGGATTAAAAACATCAAAGAAAATGATTGTATTTAATGGTGGTGTTGAGTGTAGATTTTTTAAATATGATATGTACGATGGCACCAAAAAATTTAAAAAACTAGACGAAGAATAATCCGTAGTTTCTCAAAATATTATATTTCTCAAAGCCGTTTTTTATATGAATAAAACTATTATCGGAAAATGTGAATACATTTCTTTTCCTAAATTAAATATAAAAAATATTGAAGCCAAAATTGATACAGGAGCCTTTACAACCGCCTTGCATTGTCATGATATTGTTGAGAAAACAATAAATACTAAAAAGATTTTGAGTTTCAAATTACTCGATGCCAATCACCCTGAGTTTAGTAACACCGAACATATTTTTGAAGATTATGAACTTACTACAATCAAAAATTCGTTTGGCGAAAGTGAAGAGCGTTATGTAATTAAAACCCTTGTAAAAATTGGTAACCGCAATATACTTGCAAAAGTTTCATTAACCAATAGAGGTAAAATGCGCTTTCCTGTTTTACTTGGCAGGCGTATTCTTAAAAATAGATTTATAGTAGATGTAAGTAAAGAATTCAGCCTATAAATTGTAAGTCGAATGCATTTGTTATTCTTTTTATAAACGTGACAAGAAAATTATTTATGTGCGGTTCAAAAATTTAAAACAACTATTTTTATTATCATAATTTGAAGCTCAAATTTTGAGTACGTCATTCCTGCGAAGGTATAAATCCATTTCCTGTATTGAGATAATTAGTTAGTGTTTGTTGTTTGTTTATGTTAGGTTTCGTGTTCCTGCCTTCGCATGAATCACCGTGGTTTCATACGAACTTTGTTACCAATAACACTTTCAGCAATTGACTGGTATTATTAATTTAATATTTTGTAAATTGGCAAATATTCCAAACCATAAAATAAACGATGTATTTGAATGACAAGCAATCCAATTAAAATTTCATGTGTTTCGTATCTCAATAGCAAGCCATTTATTTTTGGTATAGAAAATTCGCTATTATTAAAAACGGGTAATGTCGAATTAAGCTTAGATATACCAAGCCGTTGCGCACAAAAATTAGTGAATAATGAGGCAGACATTGGTTTGGTACCCGTGGCTTGTTTACCGTTAATTAGTAACTATAAAATAATCTCTAATTACTGCATTGGTGCAGTTGGCAAAGTAGCTAGCGTAAATTTATACAGTGATGTACCACTGACTGAAATAGAAGAAATACTGCTCGACTATCAATCTCTTACCTCCATAAATTTAACCAAAATATTATGCAAAAATTATTGGAAAATTAACCCTAAATTTATTGATTCAAATTCAGATTTTTTTGATAAAATTAAGAATAATACTGCTGGTGTAATAATTGGTGATAGGACTTTTAATTTGGAAAATAATTATAAATTTGTGTATGATTTATCGGAGCAATGGATGAATTTTACAAAACTACCATTTGTGTTTGCAGTTTGGGTTTCGAACAAAAATATTAGTCCAAATTTTTTGGTGGAATTTGAAAATAGTTTAAAGTTTGGTATTGAAAAAATAGAAACTGTTTCGGCGATGTATGCAGTACAGTATCAAACGTACAACGTTTTTGAATACCTGAGCAAGTACATAAGTTATTCTTTTGATGAGTCAAAAAAAAGTGCACTTGAATTATATTTACAATATTTAAAAAATTAAAATGCCAATGAGTAATGATTATGTAGTAGTTCTCGGGGCATCAACAAACCCTATTCGATATTCTTATAAAGCTGTGCTTTGGTTGCGCGATGCAGGCTACAAGGTGATTGCGATAGGAAAAAATATAGGAACTATTGGTGATGTTGCTATTTCGCAGGAACTACCGAACGAAATAGCTAATTTATATGCAGTAAGTATTTATTTAAATCCAGAAAATCAAACAGAATACTATAATAAAATAATTGCGTTAAACCCTAAATTGGTAATTTTTAATCCTTTGGCAGAAAATGAAATATTAGAAGAATTACTTGTTCAAAATAATATAAAATATACCGAAGCATGCACACTTGTAATGCTTAAAACAGGGCAATTTTGATATTAGAAATCTACTTTAAAATATTTCAATTAACTGTAGCCAAAATTTGACAATATTAAATTTATAATTTGTTTAACTTATATCAAAACAAGTTAGCTTTTCAAAAAATAACCATATAAGAACATATAAGGTTATACAAATCGACGATTCTAAAACCTAATTTGCTTTAGTATAAGTATTTTTTTGCAAAAAAAAAGGCTTTCTCATAAGAGAAAGCCATAGTTGAGAAACGATAATTAAATTATACGTTTTTGTCTTTGCGCTTGTCGTAAATCTTCTTTGCGCCGTAAGCTACACCTGCACCAATAACAAGAGATAAACCTCCGTCAATTGGAACTTGTGCTGGTGGTGGTGGTGGTGCAGAAAAAGCAACACTTGCAACACACACTAATGCTGTAACAGCTAAGAATGAAAATAAATGTTTTTTCATTTGATATAAATAATTTAGTTAATAATTCAACGGTTGATTACAATGCAAAACTAATAATAGATTTGTAACTTGCAAATAATTTTATCAAAAAGTAGTTAACAATTACTATGTTAATAAACCTATTAATTTAACTACCTGATAATCAATGTGTTTTATTTTATGTGTTTGACAATTCAAATACCGAAATTTCTGGTAAAATACCAACTCTACCAGGATAACCTAAAAAACCCAAGCCTCGATTTACGTATAATTGTTGGTTTTTATTTTTATAAAGCCCTGCCCACTGCTTGTAAAAATACTGAATGGGACTCCATTTAAAACCTGGTATTTCAATGCCAAACTGCATGCCGTGAGTATGGCCCGAAAACATGACATCAATACTAGGATATGCTTTTTGTACCTCAGCTTCCCAATGAGATGGGTCATGCGAAAGCAATAATTTTACCTGTGCATCATGCGTGCCAACAACCGCTTCAGCCATTTTACCGTATTTAGGGAAACGCAAATTTGCACCCCAATTTTCAATGCCAATAATTGCTAATTTTTTATTGTTACGTTCTATAATATGGTTTTCATTCATAAGTAATTTCCAGCCTACATTTGCATGTACCTGCTTTAGTTGTTCTAGATTTGCAGCTTTGTGCGAAGGTGTATCCCATTGCACATAATCGCCATAATCATGGTTGCCAAATGTAGAGAATACGCCGTGTGGAGCCTTTAGTTTTTTATATATTTCTTCAAATCCAATAGTTTCATCGGCACGGTCATTTACCAAATCTCCAGTAAAAAATATAACATCGGGTTTTTGTTCCAAAATCATGTCGAATGCTTTATTCAAATGTGTTGTTTCGGAAAAACTACCGGTGTGTAAATCAGATATTTGAACTATTTTAAAACCTTCAAATTCGGGTGGTAAATTTTTGATTTTTAAGGCTATTTTTTTTACTTGGTAATCGTAAGCTCCTTTTACCATTCCCCAAATTAATGAGGCAAAAGGAATGGCAGCTATCACCAATGAAACTGTTGATAAAAATTGTAATCTACTAACGCTGTGAGTTCTGTTATTATTAGGTAAGTAAGTAAATACCCATCTAAATAATCGTACTACATCATCAGCCAATAAAAATACAACACCCACTAATTTTGATATTGAAATAATTACAAAAAATGCGAAAACATACACACGCATAAATTTTGGAATATTATGCTGCCCAACAATTATCGCAGTAGCAATTAATAAATATGATAATATGCTAATAGTCCAATAAATGTAGAAACCATAACTTTTTTTTGCTGGTGTTGAATTTTTTAATACTGTTACAATTGCTTGATAAAAATAAATATCAATGGCTATAATAATTAGAAAAATAATAATAAAACGAGTAATCATAATTTAAAAATATTTGTGTATATTTTTTTTTCAATTTACATTAAGAATTCAAAGTAATTTAAAAATTGTTGGAGAGTTATAGTAACTTAAAGTTTATTGTAAATAAAAATACTATAAATATTTCATTCTAAATTTAAACTTTGATAATATCTGAGGTAGTTTGTACGCCAAGCTTTACTGGCAAGAGCATTATACTTTTCAAGCAATGGGAAATTATCCGAATTAATTAAGTTGGTATTTGAAAGTGTTTCGTTTATGTTATATTTTAATGAGGGCTCAATTGGTTTAAGGGTAGCCGTTAAAATAATGTTTCTATTATCCTGCTGTTTTGTCCATGAATTTAATAATACATCAAAGCCAACATTTTTAAGTGTGTTGTAAAGTATTGTAATTCCTATTCCAATTTCATTTCCCATATATCCATGCCAATTGATTAACAAAAGCGCATTATCATTTAGGTTCTGTTTTAGTTTTGTAAGACTTTCGGTAGTTAATACATGAGATGGTTGTTCTTCAGCTTTATAAATATCAACTAAAACCAAATCATATTTCTTAGTGCAGTTGTTTAGAAAATAGCGCGCATCGCTGCAAATTGCGTTTACCTTTTTATTCAAAAAAAAATATTTTTTTGCCGCAAAAATTATTCTTTCATCAAACTCAACCCCATCAACTGAATAGTTCTTATTAACTAAAAAATTCGCTGTTAAACCACCACCTAATCCAAGTAATAGGGCTTTTTTATTAATTCTATTTACTTTATTTTTATCATAATTTGTGGTAAGTGTGTCTAATAATTTGATGTATTGAGAAATTGATTTATGGGTATTCAAATCCATTTCAGATTGAACAATATTATTGATGGAGAGTATGCGAACATTTTCAATATTTTCTTTTGTTATGGTTTTTACTTCTAAGTGCCCTAAAAGACTTTCCGCGTCATATTCAATATTCGACTTTTTGAAAGTAAATTGTAAATTTACAAACACAATAATTAGAAATAATCCAATTTCTGCTGTTTTTCTAAATTTAAAAACAACAATTGTACCCACAAAAAGTATAATACCGAATGCAATAAGACAAGCATTTAATCCAATGGCAGGTATTAAATAAAATCCACACAAAAATGTAGCAAAAATACCCCCTGCTGTACTTATTGCATATACTGTTCCACTAGCTTTTCCTGCTGAAATTTCTTTATTAGTTTGAATTAGAATAAATAATGGGGAGCTTGCCCCTAAAAAAAAAACAGGTAAAAATAGTAACACAATTGTGCTATAAACAACACCAATTAAAAACGGTAAATATGATATGTAAGGTATTGCATAGTGAGCCAAAATGGGCATTAGTAGTACGAACAGAGCAGCTAAAAATAAAATATTTGCCAGCTTTTTTTGTGGCTCTTTAGTTTTGTCGCTTATAGCTCCACCATAAAAATATCCAACGGCTAATGCCGCTAAGGTAATACCCATTACAGATGCCCATACATATAGGCTACTACCAAAAATAGGAGCTAACAATTTTGCCCCACAAATTTCGGCAACCATAACTACGGCACCTTCAATAAAGCTTAAAATCAGTAATTTTTTTTGCATGAAAAATATGTGATTAAGAATAGAATCCTTTGATTGATGTAATTTACAATATTAGTTTATTAAGTAGTACGAAATTTATTAAATAATTGTAAAAAAAATCCTCCCCAAATAAATGAGGAGGATTTTAATATTTAGTATCTAAATATTAGTAACGGTATTCGTTTGATTTGAATGGACCATTAACCGGAACACCAATATAATCAGCTTGGTCCTGGCTTAATACTTCTAGTTCAACACCAATTTTAGCAAGGTGCAACATGGCCACTTTTTCATCTAAATGTTTTGGCAATGTGTAAACATTGTTGTCATATTTAGCTGAATTTTCCCATAATTCTAATTGTGCTAATGTTTGGTTTGTAAATGAATTACTCATTACAAATGAAGGGTGGCCTGTTGCGCAACCTAAGTTTACCAAACGTCCTTCGGCCAAAACAATTATGTCTTTTCCGTCAACAGTATATTTATCAACTTGTGGTTTAATTTCAATTTTTGAAGCACCATGTGTTTTGTTTAACCAAGCCATGTCAATTTCATTGTCGAAATGTCCAATGTTACAAACCACCGCATTGTGTTTCATAGCTTTGAAATGACGGTCAGTAACGATGTTATGATTACCTGTTGCAGTAACAATTATATCGGCAACTTTAATAGCGTTATCCATTTTTAAAACTTGGTAACCGTCCATTGCAGCTTGTAATGCGCAAATAGGGTCAATTTCTGTAACAATAACACGTACATTTTGCGATGACAATGATTGTGCAGAACCTTTTCCAACATCACCATAACCTGCAACAACTGCCACTTTACCAGCAAGCATTAAATCGGTTGCACGACGAATAGCATCCACTAAACTTTCTTTGCAACCATATTTGTTATCAAATTTAGATTTTGTAACCGAATCATTAATATTGATTGCAGGCATTGGCAATGTTCCGTTTTTTACACGTTCGTGCAAACGGTGAACACCTGTTGTAGTTTCTTCTGATAAACCTTTTATACCAGCAACTAATTCAGGAAAGCGGTCAATAACCATGTTGGTTAAATCGCCACCATCATCCAAAATCATATTCAATGGTTTGCCACCTTCAAACGCAAAAAGTGTTTGTTCAATGCACCATTCAAATTCAGTTTCGTTCATACCTTTCCAAGCATAAACCGCAATACCTGCTGCTGCAATTGCTGCTGCTGCATGGTCTTGCGTGCTAAAAATGTTGCATGACGACCATGTAACTTCTGCACCTAATTCTTTTAATGTTTCAATTAAAACCGCAGTTTGAATTGTCATGTGTAAACAGCCAGCAATACGTGCACCTGCTAATGGTTTGCTTTTACCAAACTCTTGGCGAAGGCTCATTAAACCTGGCATTTCTGCTTCTGCTAAATTAATTTCTTTACGTCCCCAAGCCGACAATGAAATGTCTTTTACTTTGTGGGCAACTTTCGTTTGTGTTGTTGTCATTTTTTAATTGTTAGTTAATTAATTGTTTTTAATTTTTTGCGAAAATATATAATAAATTTTGAGATTACAAATTATTGAAAGGCTAAACATGAATGTGAAGCAAATGTTTTTGAAAATAATAATTATTTTTTAAAAATTTTATTAAAAATATGATTCAATAAAAAATTAAAAATTTGAATAGGTTTGAAGCCAAATAACATTATGATTTTAACCTTATCACAAAGAGTTGCTGCCTTGGTTTCACTTGGCAAATATTTTGAAGTTAATAGTGCATGGCGTCAAAGTAAACTGAACCCAATTTTAGCAAAAGTTAATGCTACCAACAATTGGTTTATCCCAGATTATGTGAACAAGGCATTTAATGCTTTACACGAAATGTTGAAAGTTGAAAATTTAATAGAATGGATGAGCAATTATGATATTAGAGAGGTTGAAATTCCCAAAAGTGTTGGGTTAATATTAGCTGGAAATATTCCATTGGTTGGCTTTCATGATATAATGTGTGTTATTATTTCAGGGAATAAGGCGGTTATTAAAACTAGCAAAGATGATGCAATTTTACCTCAATTAATAGCAGAAACCCTTCTTGAAATTGAACCTAAACTTATAAACTATATTCATTTTGAAGAAAATAAATTGCAAAATTTTGATGCGGTAATAGCAACTGGCAGCAATAATACAGCACGATACTTTGATTATTATTTTGGCAAATATCCACACATTATTCGCAAAAATCGTACAAGTGTTGCATTATTAAGCGGTAATGAAAGTATAAATGATTTAGCAAATTTAGGAAACGATGTATTCAATTATTTTGGTTTGGGGTGTCGCAATGTAAGTAAACTGTATGTGCCAGTAGGCTATAATTTTTCTACTTTTTTTGAATCTATCTTCGATTTTGGATTCGTAGCGAACAACAATAAATATGCAAATAATTACGACTATAACAGGGCAATTTATTTGATGGGTGGTGAAGTGTTTTTAGACAATAATTTTTTAATAATAAAGGAAAGTAAAGATGCTTCAAGCCCAGTTTCGGTGCTTCATTTTGAATATTACGAAGACATAGAATCTCTAAAACAAAGTATAGAATCAATTCGAGAAAATTTGCAATGTGTAGTTTCAAATATGCCAAATATTGATGGATGCATAGGTTTTGGAAAAACGCAAGAGCCAATGCTTTGGGATTATGCCGACAGTGTTGACACTATAAAGTTTTTGAATAATTTGTAAATGTAATTGCTTGGGTTCAATTTTTTATTCCCTCAACAAAACAATGCTACCTAGCAATGCAGGTATTGCTAAATTAATTAGCCACAATATAAACGAAGCGCACAATACAGGCAATGCCGCAACGCCGTAAACTGAAAAGACAGCCACCGCAACAGTGCCCCGTATTCCTATTTCGGCTAAGGCATAACTTGGAATTATTGTAACTAATAAAAAATTTAAAGCTATACACACCAAGCTATTCAGCATAGAAAGCTGTACATTAAAAACACTTAAAATTAGCAAAAATTGAAAAGAAAAAACGAGGTATCGCAAAATTGAAAGCGAAAATATTTTTGCAAGTTGAGCAATTGAAACTTCTTTAATTGAATTTAAAATTAGTACTAATTTTTGCCTTACAAATATATTGCTGAAACAAAAAAACAATACTACAATTCCTGCTAATCCCATCAAAATTATTGGAATTAATAATTTTGAAGAATCAACATTTGCAAAATAATTTTCTTTATAAAATAAAAGCGATAGTAGTCCGAACCCAAGAGTGATGGACATTTGCATGGCACTGCCAATAAAATTTAAGATGCCAGCATTTAATTTTTTGTCATCATCAATCAATAAAATTCTGCCAAAAACTTCGCCTACTCGGTTTGGCGTAACTATACCAAATGACAAGCCTGTAAGCACTCCTTTAATAGCTTCTTTAATTGATATTTTTTGAAGTTTACTTACTATAATTTTCCATTTTAAACTTTCGAGAAACCAATTTAGAAACATTAAAACAAATACGGCAAAAAAATATTTTAGGTTTTCTAACTTTATTGTAACAACCAACAAATAGTTAATTTCAGAACTTGACGCGTGTTTTATTTTTTGAAAAATAAAGAGCAGTGCGGCCAATGAAATAATCCATTTTATGAGTTTGTAAATTTTATGTAATGTTTGTTTTTGCAATTTATCTAAATACAAATAATATTAAACACTCATTTCCAAACGTTTGCTCAACTTCAATTCTTCGGCTAAATATTTTGCAGTGTAACTATTTTTGTTTTTAGCAACTTCTTCGGGTGTTCCCGTGCATACAATGTTTCCGCCATTGTTACCACCTTCTGCGCCAATATCTATTATGTAATCGGCAACTTTTATAATGTCTAAGTTGTGTTCAATAATCAAAACTGTGTTGCCAGAATCAACTAACCTATCAATCACTTCAAGTAAAATTCTTATGTCTTCAAAATGCAAACCTGTACTTGGCTCATCCAAAATATAGAAGGTGTTTCCAGTATCTTTTTTGCTTAATTCGCCAGCTAACTTTATACGCTGTGCCTCTCCACCACTAAGGGTTGTGCTTTGTTGCCCAAGTGTAATATAACCCAAACCAACATCGGCAATTGTTTTTATTTTCAACAAAATACTTGGTATATTTTTAAAGAAAATACAAGCATCTTCAATTGTCATATTCAACACATCCGAAATAGATTTTGAATGATACCGAATTTCTAATGTTTCACGGTTAAAACGTTTGCCATTGCACTCTTCGCAAACAACATGTACGTCGGGCAAAAAATTCATTTCCACACTTTTTAAACCAGCACCTTGGCACGTTTCGCAACGTCCGCCTTTTACATTGAATGAAAAACGGCCAGGTTTGTATCCACGTATTTTTGCTTCCGGAATTTCTGAATATAAATTTCTTATCAAACTAAAAACGTCAGTATAAGTTGCTGGGTTGCTTCGTGGTGTGCGGCCTATCGGTGCTTGGTCAATTTCTATTACTTTATCAATATGTTGTAATCCTTCTATCTTTTTGAACGGCAAAGGCTTTTTTACACCATTAAAAAAATATTCATTTAGAATAGGGTAAAGCGTACCTGTTATCAATGACGATTTGCCGCTACCCGAAACACCTGTTACACAAATTAATTTCCCTAAAGGTAAATTTACTGTTACATTTTTTAGGTTATTGCCTGTAGCCCCCTTTAATGTTAGCGTTTTACCATTGCCAGCTCTACGTTTTTTAGGTATTTTAATTTGCATTTCGCCACGCAAATATTGCGCAGTTATTGTATTTTGAGTAAGTAGTTCTGCGGGCGTACCTTGCCCAACTACGCGCCCACCGTGTATTCCAGCCTTTGGTCCAATGTCCAACACATAGTCGGCGGCTTCAATCATTTCTTTGTCGTGCTCCACTACAATAACGCTGTTGCCAATGTCGCGTAAATTTTTTAATGAGTCAATTAATTTAGAATTATCACGTTGGTGCAAACCAATACTTGGCTCATCTAATATATACAACACGCCAACCAATTGACTACCAATTTGGGTGGCCAGCCTAATACGTTGTGCCTCGCCACCACTAAGGGTTACAGAACTTCTATTAAGGGTTAAATAGTCTAAACCAACGTTTAATAAAAATGTAATACGTGCGCGAATTTCCTTCAAAATTTCTTCAGCAATAATGTTTGTTCTTTTGTCTAAACGCTTTTCAACATCAGCAAAAAATAATTGCAATTCTTGAATATTCAATTGCGACAATTCTGCAATATTTTTATCGTCAATCATAAAAAATAACGACTCTTTTTTTAGCCTTGCACCTTCGCATTTCGGGCATATAATTTTATTCATAAAACTTTCAACCCAGCGGTCAATAGTTTTAGAATTTAGTTCCTCTTGTTGGCGAGTCAAAAAATTAATGATACCCTCAAACGTACTGGTTTTAGTATGTGCGCCGTCACCTTGCACTTTAAAAACTTCATCGCTACCATACAAAATTATTGAAATTGCATCTTCATCAATTTCATTTATTGGCGTATCTAAAGTAAAATTATGTGTGCGCCCAATGCCTTCTATTTGTGCAAAAATCCAATTGTTTTTGTATTCACCTAAAGGTGCTAATCCACCTTTTTTTATTGATAATTTTGCATCTGGTATTATTTTATTTTGGTCTATTTCGCTTACATAACCCAAGCCATTGCAATGCGGGCAACTGCCCATTGGGGAGTTGAAAGAAAAAATATTTGGTGCAGGTTCATCGTAAGATATTCCAGAGGTAGGGCAAATTAAATGTCGGCTAAAATGTTTTACCTCATTTTTATCATTGTCCAAAACCATTATTGTGCCTTTCCCAAACTTCATGGCAATACGCAAAGCGTCTGTTAATCGTTGTTTCTGCGCTTCATCAATTTCAATTCTGTCAACAACAATTTCAATGTTGTGCGTTTTGTAACGGTCAACTTGCATTTTTGCTTTTAGCTCCTCAACTTTTCCATTGATTCGTGCCCGTAAAAAGCCCTGTTTCATGGTGTTTTCAAACAATTCGCGGTAATGTCCTTTGCGCGATTTTACAACTGGCCCCAAAATGGAAACCTTTTTTCCATTATATTTTTCAAGTATTAATTGTATTATTTGGTCATCACTGTAACGCACCATTTTTTCGCCGGTTACATAGCTTACAGCTTCGCCAGCGCGGGCATACAGCAAACGTAAAAAATCATAAATTTCGGTAATTGTACCAACTGTTGAACGTGGATTTTTATTTACAGTTTTCTGTTCAATAGAAATTACTGGACTTAAACCCGAAATTTTATCAACATCGGGGCGTTCCAAATTCCCAAGAAATTGGCGTGCATAAGATGAGAAACTTTCAATGTATCGGCGTTGTCCTTCGGCATAAATAGTATCGAAAGCCAATGATGATTTACCACTCCCACTAAGCCCAGTAATAACCACCAATTTATTTCGCGGTATTACTACATCAACATTTTTGAGATTATGAACACGTGCGCCAACAACCTCAAGTATTTCTTGTTCGTCAATAATATTTTCGTGCATTGCAATTTTTAGAATTTTGCAAAGCTAACAAATGGAGTTGTAAAATTGTTGTATGCCTAAATGTTATTTTTTGAAGTGTTTCTTTCAATCTCCAATAGATTTAATCAAAAAGCAAACCTAAATTTCAAATTGTTTTCTTTGCAAAAAAAAAAATTGTGTACGAATTAAGAGCAAAAAAATTTTTAGGACAACATTTTCTAAAAAATGAAGAAATAGCTGAAACAATTGCAACCTCAATTCTTGGTTACAATACCTTTGAACAAGTTATTGAAATTGGGCCAGGAATGGGTGTACTTACAAAATACTTGTTGCCGCTCTTCGGCAATAAATTAGTTGTAATTGAGCTAGACCGTGACAGCGTGCCATACTTGCAAAATAATTTTACAGAATTAGAACACCGCATTATTGAAGGTGATTTTTTGCAAATGGATATGAAGGAAATATTCTCTAAAACCACAGCCGTTATTGGCAATTATCCATACAATATTTCTACTCAAATACTTTTTAAAGTATTTGAAAATCACACAATGGTGCCTGTTTTTTCAGGTATGTTTCAGCATGAAGTAGCAGCACGCGTGGCCTCAAAACCTGGAAACAAAGAGTATGGAATTTTAAGCGTGTTACTGCAAGCTTATTACAATATTGAATATTTATTTAAGGTAAATGAAACTGAATTTGAGCCACCACCACGCGTAAAATCAGGGGTTATAAGAATGATTCACAAAGAAAATAATACCATAAATTGTGACGAAATATTCTTTAAAGAAATTATAAAAGCAGCTTTTAACCAACGTAGAAAAACATTACGCAATGGTCTAAAACAAATTGCGGTGCGTAACAATCAGCAACATAAATTAGAAAATGAAATTTTTAATAAACGTGCCGAACAATTAAGCTGGGTGGCATTTGTGGACTTAGCTAACATGTTGAAAGTGGAATAATAAATTTGAAAAATCAATAGTACAACAAAATTTTATGTGTGGCATAAACGGAATTATCGGGCAAATTAATAATGCAGAGGCTGAAAGTGCAGTTAAAAAAATGAACACTGCTATGCAACATCGTGGCCCAAATAACGATGGCATTTTTGCACAAGATGGTATTGCTTTAGGGCATCGCCGACTCTCTATTATTGATTTAAGTGATGCCGGCAATCAACCAATGCACAGTGCCGATGGGCGTTATGAAATGGTTTTTAATGGTGAAATATATAACTACTTAGAAGTAAAGGAAACACTTGCGAAGAAGGGATTTTCAATATATTATACAACAAAAACTGATAGTGAAGTATTACTAAATGCATACATCTTATTGGGCGCACAATGTTTACAATTCTTAAATGGAATGTTTGCCTTTGCAATTTACGATAAGCAAAAAAAAGAAATTTTTATTGCCCGAGACAGGCTTGGTATTAAACCGTTGTATTATACTTTTGCAAACAATTGTTTTTTATTCGCATCTGAAATTAGAAGCCTTTTAGCAACTGATTTTTTGCCACGAAAAATAAATGAAAATTCACTTTCTGATTATATTAGATACCAAACTGTGCATGCTCCAAATACCATTATTGATGGTATAAAAATGTTAATGCCAGCTCATTCCGTTACCATTAATTTAGAAGATATTTCAGCGTTGAAATTTGAACCAAAACAATATTGGGAATTCAACCAAAATAAACTGAATAACAATGCAAAAAGTTATGATAATATTTGTGAGGATGTTCATGATTTACTGAAACAATCCGTAAAACGTAGGTTAGTTGCTGATGTGCCTTTTGGAGCTTTTTTAAGTGGTGGTATAGATAGTAGCGCAGTGGTTGGTTTAATGAGTGAAGTGAGTAATGCCAAAATAAAAACCTTTACCGTAACATTTGATGAAGAAGAATTTAGCGAAGCAAAATATGCACGACTTGTATCAGAAAAATTTGAAACCGACCATACTGAAATAAAACTGAAACCAACTGATTTTATTAATGAATTAGAAGATTCTCTCAACGCGCTTGACCACCCAAGTGGCGATGGCCCTAACACATATATTGTAAGTAAAGTTACTAAAAATGCAGGTATTACTATGGCATTAAGCGGGCTTGGTGGTGATGAAGTTTTTTGTGGTTACGATGTTTTTTTACGAATAAAAAAACTTCAAAAATTAAAAACATTTGCATTGTTGCCCCTGGCATTACGCAAGAAAATTGGTAGTATTTACAGTAGTTTTAGAAATGATGTTTCGAGTGAGAAAATTGAAGAGTTACTTCAACAAAAAGATTTTTCATTTTCAAATGTTTATCCTTTAACAAGACAATTGGTAACAGAAAACTGGTTGCACAATATTTTAGAATCTAATATTATTCATAACAATATAGTTACTGATATTGTAAAAAAACAAACACATTTTTTTACAGACAGTAATAGTTTTTCGCAAACTTCATTGGCAGAGATAAGCACTTACATGCAAAATGTTTTGCTAAGAGATACTGACCAAATGAGCATGGCTGTTGCGCTTGAGGTGCGTGTTCCATTTTTAGATTATACTTTGGTTGAATACGTAATGGGATTAAATGATGTAATAAAATACCCTTCAACACCTAAAAAACTATTGGTTGATAGCTTAAAAAATTTACTGCCGCCTGAAGTTGTAAACAGGCCAAAAATGGGCTTTACATTGCCTTGGAAACATTGGATGAAAAATGAATTGAAAACTTTTTGTGAAGCACATATTTACGCGCTTTCTAACAGAAATTATTTTAATAAAAATGGTGTGATTACTCTTTGGAAAAACTTTTTGGCTGATGATAAAAAAACTACTTGGAGCCGCGTCTGGTATTTAATTGTGCTTGAACATTGGCTACAAAAAAATGAGGTATCTTAATTTTTTAATTTTAATTAAAAAATTAAGATACCTCATTTTAAATACAGTCTTATCTAAAATCTTGTAATTGCTCCATTAGCTTTTTTCGTGCCAAAAATATACGACTCTTTACTGTACCAATTGGCAAATTAAACTTTTCGGAAATTTCTTTATACTTATATCCTTCAAAAAACATCATAAAAGGCACTCGCAAATCATCTTCTAATTCCGCAATTACAAGCTGAATATCTTTGTGTGCAATTTGCGAAATAGGAGAAACTTCACCATTTGTTTGTGGTACATTTATTAAAAACAAATCCTTGCTTGTATCAACTACCTGCTTTATTTTTATGTTTTTCCTGTAATTATTAATGAAAGTGTTTTTCATTATTGTATAAAGCCACGCCTTTAAATTGGTGGTTTCTGCAAATTTATCCTTATACAAAATAGCTTTATACATGGTATCTTGCATTAAGTCTTTGGCCTCTTCGCTGTTGTGCGTAAGGCTTAAAGCAAAATACGTTAATGCTTGTTTAAAACTTATAACTTTTGAACTAAATTCTGTTGTTGACATTGATTATTTTTTTTGTTTAACAAAAGTATTTTAAAATTAAACAAAACAAATTTTTGATATTAACTGTAGTGTTAAATAAATGAAACAATGCATTAAATAGAGCATGTCATTATTGAAATGACAATGTTTAATGAAAAATACAATAGTTTGAACAGATTATTTTTCTGATATTAAGATTCTAAAGTCAAAAAAGTACAAATAATTTTCTAAATAAATAATAATTTTATATTGCGGCAATAATATTAAAGCCACAAAATTGCATGGAATACAAAAAATTTGTTGACATCGAAAATCTATTCAGAACCAAAAATCCAGCTATTTTAAAATGGATGCCAAAGTTTATTTTACGTTACTTAAAGCGAATAATTCATGAGGATGAGATTAATGATTTTATGTTCAGAAACCGCGACTTAAAAGACTATGAATTTTGCCAACAAGTAATTAAAGAATTTGAAATAAAATTAGAGGTTAGTGGTTATGAAAACATTCCAAAACAGGGCGGCTGTGTGTTTGCTGGTAATCACCCATTAGGCGGAATGGATGGCATGGCAATAGTAAAAGCACTTGATGGCGTACGCAATGATGTTACGTTTATTGTGAATGATATTTTGATGAATGTAACCAACTTAAATGGTATATTTATAGGTGTAAATAAGCATGGTAAAAATGTATCTGCACAGTTGCAAGTGGTTGAAGATTTGTTTGCTTCAGACAAAGCAATATTCCTTTTCCCGGCGGGTATGGTAAGCCGCAAAAAAAACGGTGTTGTAAAAGATTTGCCTTGGAAAAAAACTTTTATAACACGCGCCCGCAAATATGAAAAGCCAATAATACCAGTATATACAGAAGGTGAACTAACTAATTTCTTTTATCGGTTATCAAATTTTAGAACCGCAATTGGCATAAAAGCAAATATAGAAATGCTTTATTTGGCTGATGAAATGTATAAACAAAAAGGGAAAAGCATGAAAATTGTTTTTGGTAAACCATTGCAAATAGAAGAGTTTAAAAATATGCGAACCGATTTGGAATGTGCATCTGACGTAAGAGAACTAGTATATAAATTGAAAACTTAAACAGTAAGTACGCTGCTTATTTAATTATTATACACAGTAATTATAACACTATTGTACTTCATTTATAAGCAGGAGTTTAAATTAAATTATTTACATTCCTAAAATGACAAACACAATAATATTAACAAATGGAAACAGTAATAGAACCAATAGACAAGGCACTACTTGAAGCTGAGTTAAATGATAAAACTTTTGTTAGAAATACCAACAAAGGCAACAATAAAATTTACATTGTAAATAGTAAAAATTCGCCAAACACCATGTTAGAAATTGGACGTTTGCGCGAAGTTACATTTAGGGCAGCTGGCGGAGGCACAGGTAAAAAATACGATATTGACCATTATGATACTGATGATATTTGTTACGAACAATTATTAGTTTATAGCCCCGAAGACAGAGAAATTATTGGTGGTTACCGTTTTATTTGTTGTAACAAAACTATTGATAACAATAAAAAAGAAGTTCATCTTTCAACGGCTACTTACTTTAATTTTTCAGAAAAATTTATTGCCAAATATATGCCCTATACCATTGAGTTGGGGCGAAGTTGGGTACAACCAAATTTTCAGCCTTCGGTAAATCCGCGCAAGGGGCTTTTTGCTTTAGATAATATTTGGGATGGTTTGGGCGCATTGGTAATTGACAATCCCGAAATAAAATATTTTTTTGGAAAAGTGACCATGTACACGCATTATAACCAAGTGGCACGCGATATGATTTTGTTTTTCTTGCATAAATATTTTCCAGATAACGAAAATTTATTGCATCCATTTCACAGCCAACCAATAAAAACAAACGAAAATGAACTGGCACCACTTTTTGAAGGTTTAGATTATAAAGATGCATTTAAAATTTTAAATCAAAGTGTACGAAATTTGGGAGAAAATATTCCGCCGCTTGTAAATATTTATATGAACCTTTCCCCTACCATGAAAACATTTGGTACGGCTGCCAATCCTCACTTTGGCGATGTTGAAGAAACAGCAATTATGGTTACTATTGATGATATTTACGACGACAAAAAGCAAAGACATATTTCAACATATTCAAAAAAATAAGAAAATATTAAAAACTAATTTGTTATTAAGCTATTGTTTATATATTTGCTTCATAACCCCAATAATATTAATATGAAATTTTCATCATTAAAAATTACTATTCTATCTTTAGCATCAGTAGCATTACTTGCTTCATGCGGTGGTCCAAATAAGGACACAGAGATGACTTCTGCTGACTCGGCAGCATTAAAAGCTAGCAAAGCAAAAGCACAAAAAGTGTTTTTCGCTATACCTTCGCCACTCGAAATGGCCAACATGATTAAATCGTCAGGTGCTACCTTCAATAAGAGTATTTTAAACCCTGTATCTAACGCGTCGCGTTATACAAACACTTTGAGCCAAGCGTTAAATTTAGGTATATACAGTACCGATTTGAGCTATTGCAGCAATTTCGACCAAAACCAAGATGCTATGCAATACATGGCAACCTCTAAAAAATTGGCTGATGCTTTGGGCGTAACAGGCGCATTAAGCGAAGCATTAATTGAACGTTTAGAAAAAAATGTAAATAACAAAGATTCTTTAATGGAATTAATTTCAGAATCGTATGAAGCAACTGACACATATTTAAAAGAAAATGACCGTGCAAGCACTGCTGCTATTATTGTTGCAGGTGGTTGGGTTGAAGGTTTATATGTATCATGTATGATTGCTAAACAAGCGCCAACAAACAAACAAATTTTGCAAAGAATTGGTGACCAAAAAATGATTTTAGGCGATTTGGTATCTTTAATTGAAAGCTACCCTAATGATGCTACCTTGTTGCAAGTTGCTACTGATATGAAAGCATTGAAAGCTATTTTTGATAATATTTCTATCTCAACCACAACAGGTACTGTAGAAACAAATGTAAAAAAACACACTACTACAATCGGCGACATGAATGAAGCTGACATTAGCCCCGAAACACTTGCAGCAATAACATCAAAAATTGTAGAGTTACGTTCAAGCTACATTAAATAATTCAACCTAAAAGTAAATAATAAAAATAAAGAATATGAACAAAAATAGTTTAAAAATTATTGCTTTAGTTGCCATTATTTGTGGCTCAACAGCCTATTATGCAATTGCACAATGCAACACTTTTACCAAGAAAAAATGTATGCCTATTTTAAAGCCATTTATACACAATGGACAATTAAATAGTGTAACTCTTAGCCCAGGTGAATCGGCCAGTTTAATGCTCACTTTTTATATTGATACTGACTACAGATTGGCCGTTTGCGGACAAGAAATATTAGGTGATGTATATTATAAAGTAATGAAAAAAGATAGCACTTTGGTATTTGATAGTAAAACGCAAAAGAACCCACAATTTTGGGATTTTAATGTAAAATCAACACAACAAATGATTGTTGAAGTAACTGCACCTGATAGAAAAATGAAAGGTGGCGAAAGTTTTGAAGATATGGGTTGTGCCTCAGTTTTAGTAGGTTTCAAAAAAGACTAATTCAAAACAAAAAAAAATAAAAAACCCTTCAACAAAATTATGTTGAAGGGTTTTTTATTTGATAAAACTTAATTACAAAATAATTGTTTGAATAAAAATATGAATAAAATAATAGTTGCAGTAAGCGGTGCAAGTGGGTCTATTTATGCTAAGTGTTTATTTGATAATTTACTTGCCTTAAACAGTCAAATTAGCGATATAGGTGTTGTAATGAGCACGAATGCAAAACAAGTATGGCAGCATGAATTAGGCAATGACAATTACAAAAACTATCCATTTACATTTTATGATAAAATGGATTTTAACGCTCCGTTTGCCAGTGGTTCGGCACGTTACAATATTATGGTTATTTGTCCGTGCAGTATGGGTACTTTGGGGCGTATTGCAACAGGTATTTCAAATGATTTGGTTACACGCGCGGCTGATGTTATACTTAAAGAAAGAAGAAAACTAATACTCGTTACACGTGATACTCCACTAAGTTTAATACATATAAACAATATGAAAACTATAACAGAAGCTGGTGGAATTATTGCTCCTGCTTCGCCGTCATTTTACAGTAATCCAAAAACGCTTGAAGACCTTGCAAATACTGTTATACACAGAGTTTTAGATTTAGCAGGATTAAGTGTAGAGACTTATAGGTGGAATGAAAAATAACTAAATAAAAAATTTTCAGAGTTAGCTACAACAAAAAACCCCCTTGTTGCCAAGAGGGTTTTTTGCACCTAAAACCTATGAAACTATGAAAACTATCTTATTTATGAGTCTTTTCGCAAGACACAGTTAATTTACTTCTACTTCTTCTTCTACGGGCAGCTAATATTCTACGTCCGTTGGCAGTTGCCATTCTTTCTCTAAAGCCATGCTTATTTCTTCTTTTACGCTGAGATGGTTGAAATGTCCTTTTCATTATTTTTTTTCTTGGCACAAAACTACAAACGTTTTTTTAATATCAAAATTTTTTTTCTTTTTTTTTCAATTAATTTTATTTCTGATGAGATTCTTTGAATTAAGGTTCCAATAATTTTAGTACATTGCAATAAGAATACCTACAAAACCAAATTCAAAAAGAATATGGAAACGCATACAATAGAATGTCTTATAAAAATTGCAATGCAATTTATAAGCTTGCAAAAGCAAATTACAGCAAAAAATTTGCGCAGCAATCCCTTGGTACAATTACTGATGGGCACCTCTAAAAATTGCATTTTAAAATTAGTTCAATTTTTCTAATTATTTTTTTAGAAAATTATTTGAATTTGTTTTCTTTGAGTACTCTTTTAGGTCATTTTACTAGTATTAATTGTTTTTTATTTTGGTTTGGAGGCACGTTCCCTATACGTAT